>ENA-OPNW01000317-OPNW01000317.1-human-gut-metagenome-genome-assembly--contig:-NODE-317-length-33685-cov-5.668332_pt1 | contig 33685 bp, 53 predicted proteins | sample MGYA00241540_ERZ501777 | MGnify/ENA primary metagenome ERZ501777 (study PRJEB25962, sample SAMEA2042615) | human gut metagenome | biome: human gut; feature: human-associated habitat; material: faeces...
CAGATGAGTCAAAATGCCCATGGGATACCCTAGCCCCTAATTTTATATGATAAAATCAGACTAAGAACATTTATAATTTTCCCAGTCAATTTTATGTGGCAAGTCATTATTGTTTATTTCTGTATCATGCTTTACAGTTACTCGTCTAAATAGTTTATCGCTCTTCTCTCTGTTGCATATCCAATGAGCCAACTGCAAGTTGTCAATGTCGCTTGGATGACCGCCTTTTGCAATCGGTATTATATGGTCAATGCAAGGAGATAATGGATGAGGATACTTCTTTGTAAAATCTACAGGTTTTCCACATATTCCGCATATTGCCTGTGTCGCTAGTATCTTCTTTTTATTTACTGCAAATTGTCTTCTGTGTGCGCTTATCTGTTGGTCCGGTCTGTTCCCTCTAGGCACTTCATATCACCTCACTAATCGTCTGTATCAAGCGAATATGTTAGTTCTTCCGTGTTCTCATTGTGTGGCTCAAACGAATATTCATAGTCTTGAAAGCCACAAATCATACATCGCATAACATCTATTATCTCATCACGGTTCTTCTTCTCGTCGTATACTCTAATGCGATGGTCTATATAGAATTGATGTTGATGTTGTCTTAAACCTTTAGCCATTGCAATACCTTCTTTCTTTACTGCATAATAAAAGAGTACTCTAACAAGTACTCCTCACATTTATATATTTTTCTACTATACCATATTACCATATATTGACGTATGTTGTAAGCCTAAACAATACTTAATAGCACTATGTAACACTAAATAATATGGCTTAATTCTTCAATTGCATTATGACTTAGTTCTTTGATGTGTGATATAGAACATTGCATAACCTCAGCAACTTCGTAAAAGTTTAAGCAACAAACATATCTATAGAATAATACATCTCTATATTGTATGTTCTCTAACTCCTCTATATTGTTTCTAATCTCTGCCATCTGCTCCTCGTATTTATCCTTCATAAGAATAAAGTCATTGTTTGTTTTATGCTCACTGCTTGAACCGTGAACATCTCCATAACTAATAGAGCGAACTCCTATAAGAACGTTGTCTAAGTATTCAACTCTATTCTTCATGTTCTTATAACTTCTTAGATAGTCTCTAGTCTGTTCGAACGTCAATTAAACCACTCCTTTTTATGCAGTTAAATATATCCATAATACTACTAATAATGTAAGTACTAAGCATGTAATAATAGTCATGTTGTTTACTCCTTTCTATTAAAATAAAAGAATCTGTACTGCTCTTTACTCTTCCTTTGCTCTTATAGGTTTTCAATCGCAATACAGATTCATGAGTGTCATTAAGTTAATGAGATTCAGAAAAGAATCTATTAGGAGGTATTTTATAACAGATTTTCTTGTTTTATTTTCTTATGATTTAAATATATATAATAACATAATGGCACATTACTATCTAATAAATTCTTCTTGTACGAACTGCACTAAATCAACATATTCTTTATATCTTGTCTTTTTTGTGGCGTCTTCTTCTGTTGATACAATCATATTCTTGTGGCTTCTTGTTCTGTAAATGCAGATTACTTTTTGAATATCATAATTATTACCATCATACCAAAATGAGCCTACACTCTTTTTAGCCTTAAATTTCTTGAGATATTCAAAGCGTTCTTCTGCCAACTTTTTATCATAAAAATGTTCTGTAAAAATAACACTTCTTGTTTTGTCTCGTCCTCTGAAACTAATTCTGTAAGGGAATCCATCTTCGAAAGACTCTCCATCAAGTTCGATTGTTACTCTGTTTAGATTGATGATTGAAAAGCGTTTTCTCATGTAATCCATTTCTTCACTATTTCTAGGTCTTCTGAATATCTTAAAAACCTCTACCATGTTTGAAGGCTTTATTGCGTTGCTCTTACTGCTTAAAAACTTTGAATCTCTCTTTTTAAGTTCTACTGTAAATGGAACGTCTTCAACTACTCCATCTTTATATGTTATTAATAAACTTATATCATATTTCAAAACAGGAAAAGACGTACCTTTTGCAACATGAGCCTTTACAATATCGTCACTAATCTTAAAATAATTACTAATTGAAAAACAACTTCCACATCCTAAAAATTCGTTATTATCTGCATTATATACATAATATGTTCCTTTTCTATTCCATTTTGCCATTTTTCTATGTCTCCTTTATTGTCACTTTATATTTATATTCAAACAATTTCTTTTTTAATTTATATATTTCTGTCTTTCTACCTTTTACATCTTCAACAACTTTTTTACCGTTCTCATAATAAACAAAATCTGCTATATACCTTATGTTTCTTCTTTTTCTCTTTTTTCCGTCAATTTCAATTGTGAATGACGGTACAAGTTCGAATGGTACTTGTAGCCTTAAATCGGTTATTTCTCCTTCTTCTTGCTTCTTTTTTAGTTCTACATATCTTTTGGCTTCTTTCTTTGAATCGAATGTTAAGCCGTCAACTGTGGTTTTCCTTGAATTGTATTTACTCATTTAGAATTGGATATCGCTTTCGTCAAGTTCAAAATCATTGGTTAATGGTTCGTTAGGTACATATGCTTCTGACTTCTTCTGCCCCTGTTTTGGTGTTTCTGCCTGTACGTTGATATTTCTCTTAGTTTCTAAAAACTGAACACTATCAGCGACTACTTTAGTAACAAATACTTTCTGTCCTTGATTGTTTTCATAATTTCTTGTCTGTAATCTTCCATCTACAGAAACAAGCGAACCTTTACTGCAATAATTAGCCGTATTTTCTGCAACCTTGCCCCATGCAACAATGCTTATGAAGTCGGCTTCCTGTCCGTCTCCTGTTTTAAAATTTCTATTTACTGCTAAAGTAAAACTTGCTACGGCTTTGCCACTACTTGTTCTTCTTAGTTCTGCATCTCTTGTAAGCCTTCCTACTAGTGTAACTCTATTCAGCATCTTTGTATCCTCCTAATTTATTTAATAATTCTTTAAACATATCTTCAACATAGCAAACACAAGCTTCTATAGCATAGTTGTATGATTCGTCAGCATCGCTATATTCACGTACTTTTTTATCATTCAGCGTGTCAACAATCTTTTTTTCTAAATCTGCTATTGTCTCTTTATATTCCTCTTTATTGTCTTCTATTTCTTCGTTTAAGTCATCAACCTCATTTTCCAACTGCTCTAGTTTGTATTGGAGGTCTGTTACTATTTCTTCGTGTAGTTCCATTCCTATTGTATTGCTCATTGTCTTTCCCCTTTTCTCTTATCAAAAAGTTTGACATTCACAACTCCTTCTTGAGGGTTTGCCACATATCCGATAATATAATATTTTTCTTTAAACTCCTCTAAGTCATTCATAAACTGTTCATAATTGTAATATTCCATTCGTTTAATAACATATCCATTTTGAAATGTTTTTGTTTCATATACGCTCATACTCTTATTCCTATTCATCTACTATTTTATGAATAATTACAGATTCATCAATCACTCTACAATTTTTCAAAATGTCATTGATTGAATAAGGCTCTTTGTCTTCCCACGTGATAAATTTAAATAGTTTATTAAACGGAATTAATGATGTAGGATATTCACTAATCCACAATCCGTTTACTTTATCCTTTTTTGGCTTGCTCTTATGCAAATATATATTACCTACTTTTGTTCTTGTTATATACATGTTGCTTGTGTTATCTGCAATAAACTTCAAAATATCATATTCAAGTTCTATAAGAATGATAGGCTTTTTATACTCAGATAAAAGCCAATTATAACGTGCATTATTGCAACCTTTTCCAACGTTAAATGCACAATTTTCACATTTCATATTAATGCAACCGTCAAAAGTCATATTGTATTCATCGAAACCACTACACCACAATTTATCTGCATCATTTAATGATTTTAGTTCATCTTTAAATTTTTCTGCGTTAATCACTTTAAATCACCTCGCAATTATTTAATAGTTCCTCGATATTCATAGGCTCTTTATCTGTCCATGAAATGAAATGAAATAAATCATCAAAGCCTTTTTGACGGCTGGCGTATTCATATTCAATTGACCATACATCCTCATTTTTTGACGGCTTGTATCTATAAGTATATAATGCTCCGTCTTTATCTATTGCAATATAATTATATTTTTTGCCCCAATGTTTGAGTAATTCATATTCTAATCTAGTTAATAGGAATTGTGGCTTTTCATCATCAAAAATTAAAGGCACGTTAATATCTTCAACAACTGCGATACTTTCTTCTATACCATTATTGTATCCGATATCGTAAAGGCCTGCTTGTCCGTCATGATTTAATTTTTTAAGTGAATTAATTATAACTTCCTTAAAACTGTTATAATTCTCTACTAGTTCATTGTAATCATTTAATGAACTAGTGTATGCATACTTTTTTCTTTCATATTTTTCTTTATAACTTGTTAGTTTCATCTTTCTTACTCCTATTTTTTTGTATTTTATAAGCTTAAAATTATTTTCAAACTCCAAAAATAGTTTGTACAGTATTCCACTTAAATACCACAACTCTTTTAACTGGTCGCACTGATAATTAATCAATTTTGATTCGTCCATTTCATAAATACAATTGTTAAGTAACAAAGCACTCATTTTATTGTTTAAATCTGTAGCATTCTTACTTGATTCATACGCTTTAGAAATTTTCTGTTTGATATAATCAAAAATTTCAGCGTTCTTACTTTTAGACTTTTCAATATTCTTTTCTAATCTTTCAGCATAACGCTTTAATGCATAAGCATATGCTTCATATCGTTCTGCTTCCGTTTCAAAATTACTATTTTTATAATTACCAATAGATGGCATTTGCGAACCTTTCATTTTAATCCTCCTTCGCAAGCCATTCTTTGATTAAATGACCATTTCTAAACTGACAGTTTCTGCGCTTATTAGGCTCATTATTTATGATGCCATGGCCACAATAACCTCCATATGCTTCCGTAAAAAGGAAGTCGCAATTATGACCAAAGGCATTCAAAAGTTTATTTAATCTATTTTCATCAACTTCCACTTTTACTAATCTCCTTTAACCTTTTACATCTTGATAAGGTACATAATGAAATTCGTGAAAATGTTTTCTAATTACATCATTTAATTTTTTCCAACAATCTTCGCATAGTTCTATATCTCCATTTATTAATTCGTGTGGTCTTCCGTATTCATCATAATACCTCATAGGAATAACACATTCGCATAAATCTTCCTTAGACTTCACTTCTTTCTTGCAACAGTCACAACTATAAATAATTTTATGAATTTCCGTTTTCATTATTCATCATCTCCTATATATCTAACTTTTATAATATCCTTTTCTTTTCTTGGCTCTTTTAATCTCTCTATTGACTTTATACGTGTGCCATTCCTCTACCTTATCCATGTCAATATATCCTAATGACAGTAGTTCGCTAATACAGATAAGAACGTCTGCAATCTCCTCTTGAAGGTTGCCTTTATACTCATCTTTTAGCCCATATCTTTTAACCTTTGTTAATGCCTGTATTAGTTCTGCACTTTCTTCTGTTGCGATCGTCAACGTTAAATCGTCTCCGTTTATATGAGCGACACTGTCCATTTCAAGTGCCTTATACATTAGCATATCCTTTATTTTTTCAATATCATTATACATCTTTATCATCTCTCTTCCTATATCTTTATTATACGCTTATTTATAATAAAATCAATACTTTTCTAAATTATTTTAATGTTTTTATAATAGGGTAGACAAGAAATAATATCAATACTGAGATTAATTATTATTTCTGTACCTCCCGTTGCACCGTACGTACGGGTCTCGTATACGGCGCTACATTTACATGATAATTTCAGACTAACTTAGATAGTAGTTAAGAGGATTGACCAAGCCAGGTCGATCCTTTTTCTTAATGGCTAGAATCCTGGGACTAAGTAGAAAGTTAACAACATGTCCACAGGCTTGTCTGTATAGACCCAGCCTAGAGTTTGCTACCGAGAATATTTGCTCATCAGTAAAGTGACAAGGTAATTTCTTATTCAGTTTCTGAAGATTAATATAGATTCTTTTTGGTATCTTCCACTGTTTAAGAATGATAACTCTGATTTTATGGCGAAGCCATTGACCAAAAGTGTCAATGAATATTTTCATCATACCTATACGATAGTAGTTAATCCAACCTACCACAATCTGATTAATCCTTCTGAATGTGATTGACATAGGGCGTGCAATGCCTATCCTTCTTACAAGTTCTCTCCTACACTTATCGTAGAGTTTCATCTTGCTCTGATTGCAAGGCTTGCATTTCCATTCTCCATTCATTTTGAGGTAGGTGAATCCAAGGAATTTACTTTTTGTTGGTCTGACAACCTTGGTCTTAGTAGCACTGACTTTAAGAAATAATTTTCTTTCTAGCCATGATGTGACTGACTTCATTACTCTATTCGCACTCATTTCGCTCTTAACGAAGATATTGCAGTCATCTGCGTACCTTACAAAGCGTAGTCCTCTATGTTCCAATTCCTTGTCAAACTTATCTAGATAGGCGTTAGACAGAATTGGAGACAACGGGCCTCCTTGCTGTAGGCCGATTCTAGAGGGTTTTGCTAAACCATCTTCCATAATACCTGCCTGCATGAACTTTCGAATAAGATGTAATGTTGTTGAGTCATTCACATTCTTTTCTCTAAGTATTGAGATTAACTTGTCATGATTTACAGTGTCAAAATATGCTTCAATATCTAAGTCTATAACCCAGTCATATCCTTCATTAATGTATTCTAGAGTCTTCAATACAGCCATCTGTGCACTTCTTCTTGGTCTGAATCCATAACTGAATTCACTGAATGAAGAATCTAGTTTCTTCATTAACACTTGTGCAACAGCCTGTTGAATAACTCTGTCTACAACTGTAGGTATACCTAATGGTCTTTTCTTGCCATTAGGCTTTGGGATATAAACTCTCTTGACTGATTGGGGCTTATATTTCTTATTAAGTATAGAGTATCTAATTTCTCTTCTATGCTTATAGAAATATTCATCAAGTTCATCTACTGTCATCTTATCGACTCCAGATACACCTTTGTTTCTCTTGACCTGTAAAATTGCCCTATCAATATTTGAATCACTCAATATTTCATCAATTAATCTCATGTCTGTGTTCTCCTTTTCATATTGTAGATTTATCTAGAAACGTTCCCTCTTCCTTCATCTCTATAGAATTACGTTTTCTAATTATGAGATGTTTCCAATTTCGAACTATCTAAACATTGCTTTATGATGAGTGACATCATATAAACATTAGGTCCTTTAGTGTTGGTGAGACACCTACTATGACCTCAGCTGACTCCTCACAGTAAGCTTTTTATCGCACAACTTACCATCACTGATTTTAAAGATATTGGACTTCATTGCCTGTGAGGCCTCCCGGGGTAATTCACTAATCCTGTTTCCTTCACAACGTCTTGATTTACTCTCTTGGTTTTACGTTTACCTTTAGGACTTCGGTTTGTAATGCAACCTTATCCACCATTTAGCCTTATATCAAGTTTCTGTTCGTACGCTCAAAGGAATCGCTACACCACTTCCTTCACTTCTACCTTTATGGTATCGGCTTGTGGTTCACTACACTTGGCGGTAACTACCTGTGGTCAGTTTATCTCCGACTGAATTAGTGCCATGCCCGGCACACAATAAAAAAAGACTTGCATTTTTGCAAGCCGTTTATATTATCCAAGTGCTAGAACTACACTAACAATAAACAATAGTATTGCTAGAACGCACGTTTCTATGCTCATTTCTTTATTATCTTTTTTCAAATCTTCGCATTCTAATAGTGTAGCGTTGTATGAGTTCATAGCATTTACATATTTATCTTTGAACTCTTTTACTTGTTTCTTTTCTTTGTCAAGTTCATTTTGTAGTTGCACTTTATCTTTGACCTTTTCACAATACAACGTATAACGTTTTTCATACTTATTTAACAATTGCTTATAGTCTTTTACGAGTTTCTCATGTTCATTGCTCAAATGTTTATATTCGCCTTTTAGCACTTTATAATTAAACTCGGAAATCTCTAATTTTTCTTCTGTATCTGTCATTATTTACTTACTACCTCCCCAGCTTCTTCTTTAACTTCAAAATCTGCTTCTACGAACTCGTTTGGCTTGTCTTGAATATCTTCTTCATGCATACAGTCAAAACTCTTTACAGTCTCGTCTTGAGCCACTGCTCTTACAAATTCTGTTTTTAATGGCATATACTTCAATAACTTTTTGAGTACTGTTTTTTTAGCCATTTCATCAAATTCTTTCTGCCATATTCCACTGCTATAATTTTTACTGTATTTTCTAGCGTGTTCGTCAATCTCATCTTTAGACATGACTTTAAATCCTTCTCCGCCGTTCTTTAATTTAAAGACTGCATAATAGAAGACGGGCTTACCTCTGTTTGACTTGCTAGGGATATGTTTCAATTTTGGCTCAAGCCCCAATTCATACTCGAAAGTGTCATTTTCACAAACAACCTCGGCAGTGATACTCTTGACCTCTCCTGTTCTGAAAGCAAGGTCAATTAATCCTCTGTAGCCAATCTGAAATTGGCATTGTTTTCCATATGGGATTAAATAGGCTTGACCTAGTGATGTGTTAGGCTCAAGCCCTAGTTGAGCAGAATTTAACATCGCTCCAACGAATGATTGTGGCGTGCATTCTGCTAGTTTTGGATTATTCGTTACTGCCGTTGTCACAATACGAGCGAAACGCTCAGGCGTCATTACATCAGGAAGCGCTTTTGCAATCTCGCCTTTGTAAAGTTTAATATAATCCTTTATGATCTGCCCTTGCTGTTTAGCGACCTCATGTTTAACTGTTTTTGTGATTATACCTTTTTGTTTAACTTCAGCCATGATTTAATTTTCCTCCTTCTTTATTTCTCTGCATAAATCAACATGACAGGGACTGAAAATGGGTCGTCATGTGATATTTCTAAATGAATACTCGTAACTAGCAAATCTCCAAATTTTTGCTTTTTGAATAACTCATTAGTTATAATATCCTTTTTGAATCCGAATAACTCTTCCTTTTTGCTTATGTCTTTGATGCACAATAATTCATCATCATCGAGCCTATATACCAACTCATTTACTCTCATTGTTTTCAATTCCTCCTTTTTACTAATCTACTACACAACCTCGTGTATTCTTCTACTTTTGTTCTTTTGATCCTAAATGATGCTAGAATGTCACTTAGCGTTCTTGTGCATTCTTCTAAATAAAAGTGAATATTGTCCAACCCTCTATAAAGAATTCTGCCATCTGCTAAATCTGTTTTGATTCTATTAATTTCATCAGTTCTGCACTTCAATACCTCAATTAGGTATGAAAAACCATCATCAACTTTTTCGATGTCGCACTCTGTATTATACATTGAGTTTTGTAGCTCTTCTTCTGTCATGTTTTCTTTCCTCATCTCTTTTAATTTCTATATTAATTAGATGACATGCATAGTATAAAGTCAATATTATTTTTTCTTTTTTACTACAAATCTTTCTAATGCGGTTTCTTTCATATACTTTTTATAAACCGACGGTTCATTCTTTTTTAAATCTGATTGACTAAACCTTCTTGTAGGCTTACGCTTCCATGTTACAATTAATTCTTCCGTTTCTGCTTTTTCTGCGCTTCTCATTTCATGCTTGACAATGTTCTCATATAAGGTCTTTTGTTCCTTAAGTTCCTTCATTTTCTCATTAATTTTATAAATCATGTTTAGCGCTGTTTCTGCTTCATGCCCTATAATGCATTCTTTATCATCTTTTGAATAATTGAATACTGTTCCAAGTGTTGTTGCAGTCGATGCTGTTCCGTCCATTTGTGGTGCTTCTCTTGTCTGCACCTTTTTCCAAAATTCCTCTTCTGCTTCTATGAGTGCTTGAATTTCTTCTTCGTCTCTGCTAATATCAAGCCAATAGAAGCCCTTTCCCATAACCAATATAGCAATGTACCACTTTTTTAGTCCTGTTACAGCCATGTAGTGCATACACTGGCAATAATAAGAAGGCGGTATATCTCCGTTCTCAAAATCATATTTTGTCAATGCACTCGCGGTCTTGCATTCTAAACCGCAAGGCTCGTCAGTCAACAATCTATCAACATTTGCAAGCATGAACGGATGGGCTTTTGATTGGAACGAATAGTCACTTGTCACGACTGTATGTCCTGTTGCTTCCACAAATCTGCGTGCTACGTAGTCTTCAAGGTCTCGTCCGATTCTCATTGATTCGTTGTCTACTTCATCAGTATGTAGAAGTCCGCTTTTTTCAGCCCATAGAGTGTATGGGCTTTTATACTTGTTTAAGCCAAGTAGTGCTCCGACATCTGAACCTCCGATGCCTTTTCTTCTATCTTCTAGCCATTCTTCATGAGTTGATGGCAGAGGATGTTTAATTACTCCGTCCATTTTTAGCCTCTTTTCTTGCTTATTCTGATAAGCATGTATTCAATTAATAGTAAATTAAACATTAATGATATAGCCATAACTGTTTTAATTTCTACAACGTTGTAATTATTGCCACTGATAACGCTATAGCCTAGCACCCCAGCAATCAACACATTAAATAACGTTAATATAATCTTCTCAAATTTGCTCATTGTAATTCCTCCCCAGACATATTAATATATACATGTCTGATATTTCATCAATCTTTTTTAAATAAATAGATGAAGATGTTATAATAGTTGATGGTTCTCTGTTTAGGAGTTCCACCTTTTTTTTAGTTCAATCTTTCTTCGTCTTCGTCTTCTACAAGTTCCACAATACCTTTTAATGAATTAATCAATATTTTCGGTCTAGTAATTCTAATTGCTTCAAACTGATTCTTCAATTCTTCCTCTTGGTCTTCTACAATGTCATTTAATAAGCCCTTCATTTCCTCGTGGTCTTCTTCGTCCATGTCATTAAATAACATCTTGATTAATGCAGTGATGACCATCAATAAATGTGGAACGCATAAGCCGTTCTTTTCAAGTTCTAATTTTCCTTTTTCTTCGTCTAAAAAAACCAACAATTTTAATATCCTGTTTCATTCTTTTATACCTCATATTATTTCCATTTAATATTTTCAAAAGGAACTCCTACAATCTCGGCAAAAAGTAATGCTTCATCTACATAGAATCTTGTTTTTCCTTTTTCCTTATTGAAATAAGTCACGCTATTAATACCAAGTTTGTCTGCTACCTTTTGGACGCTCAAGCCACTGTAATGACGCGCTTGTCTCGGCGTGAAACTTTTTACATCAAATTCATTCAATTTTAACCACCTCGCATTTCTTCACACATTTATATTACTTCTTTTATACATCGATGTCAAGCATTTTATTAATTATTTCTATAGTTTATTTAATGAATATAATGTAGGCTCGTTCTTGAGCCTTCCACATATATTTTATAATGTTACATAGTAAGTATTGCCGCTATAAGTCTTTACAACATTCATATATTCATCAAATTCCCTGCTATATACAACCTTGATTTCTGCAACTGATGAATGATTAATTCTTAAATCTTCGAAATCGTATTCTTCAATATCTAAAGTTGCGCCAAATCCCAAACAAACATAAAAGATACCTTCTTCATTTTCTAACATTTCAATGTACTGCTCATTTGTGTACATATCCATAGCAATAGCAAAACTTTTCTGTTTTGAATTTTTTAATGTCTTCATAATTATTCCTCCTAGTTAAAAAAGTTGGTGTTTATAGTGTTATCGCTTCACTCTATTTTTTTATTTGCTTTTTAATTCTTTTTCTCTTTCAATAACTAAAGCATTTAATTCATTCATATGTTCTTTGATTAAATCATCTACAGTTTTTAAATCTGTTGATTTCATGAAATTAGCGATTACATAATCGTTAGCCCAATCCATTAAAGCATAATAATATTTTTTATTTAATTCTTTATATGCTTCTGTTTCCTTTTTACCATTTAAATACATTTTTTGCAATTCGATTCTTAATTCACAAGCATTCGTTAACTTACTTTCAATTCTTTCTAATCCTTTTACATGTAATTCTTTTTCAAATTTGTTCATATTCGTTTACCTCTCTTTCCTTTACAAGTATATTATATACTATATATTACATATATACAAGCGTTATTTATAAAAAAATTGAATAAAATAAAAAAAGCCATAACGTTTTTAGTTATGACTTATTTTTCTCTTATTGTCATTATATTTTTTGTAAACTCAATTGGTATATCAATATCAACACTACCTCGAGTATTCTTCGCAATACGAAAATAATAATCATCTTCTTGTTTGTTGTAAATAAACACAACTTGACGAGCACTGTTCTCTATTTCCCCAGATTCTTTCAGACGGCTAAGCGTTGGGGGCTCATTTAATCTAGCCTTCTGCCCCTGTTGCGGTTGACCTCGGCTAACTTGAGATAATGCTATCATTGTTATGTTATGATTGAGCGCTAAAGCACGAAGACTCTTTGCAATCTCTGTAGTTTTCTCATAAAGGCTTGAACGGCTAAAACCTCTAATCATGCCGATGTGGTCTACAAACACGATTGTGTGTTCATTTTCATCTAGTTTATTAATAATGTCTTTAACCGTTTCTAGGCTCTTAGCGCCTGTTAGAAGGATGATTCTCTTATTGTTGACTATTTCATCTATACCGCTATCAATACGATTCTTTAATTCTGTATCAGTGATATAACTGTATCTTTCTAGGGTATCCATCGGAACTCCTGTTTCAATTGATAACAAGCGTGCCTTAATATCTTCTTCCCCCATTTCCATATTAAAGTAGACACATTGATAATGTTTAGACAGTTCACTAAGCATATTCAAGGCTAAAGCCGTCTTTCCTCCTCCTGTTCCACTAGCACTTATTACCATGAAATCATGTTCTTTCATTTTAAGGAACGCTTCCAATTTTGGAAAGCCTAAGCCAGTTATAGCATTGGTTTCAGTCTCTAAAAAGTTAAAATCTGTAACGCTCAAGGTTTCTTGTTTAACAGTTCCTAACTCATTAATAGTATTAATGCTCTTAGTAAAGTCTTCTATGTTCTGCACGTTGTCTATATACTTATTTATTTCTTCTCTTAGAAGCCTGTCTTTATATGCATTTATAACAACATCTTCAAACTCTTTAATACTTGCCATTTTTTCGTAAGGGTTGCTAGACACTGCCTTTGTAAGCATTTCTTGAGTTATATTGCTGTCGCTTGTTAGTTCTAATAAAGTACTATCGTCTCTTCCTTCTTTATGCAGTCTCTTGATTTTACCGAAAACATATTTAAAATTGTAACTTCCAAAGTCTTTAAAATGGTTTTCATTAATAGATAGTTTGTCTATATATTCTCTGTTTGATAACATAAAACCAATTATATTTGACTGTATATCTAGTAGTTCTTCATCATTAATCATAGTTTACATCTCCTTAGTAGAATTCTTCATCAATGTTTTTATACATTTTTTTGTTCTGCTGTATTTTCTCTTGCATAAATTGTAATAGTTCTTCGTTGCTCATTCTATTTACTTTTTTTGGTTCAACTTCTGCATGATGTTCATTTTTGACCTCTTGAGTAAATAGCATTCGGCTTTTTGCTTCTACTTTCTTCTGCAACAATCCTTTTTCAACCAGTTCATTAATGCATGTCTTGATTGTTGTTTTACCCTTGCCAAGCATTTCTGCAAGTGCTTCATTACTTTCGTTATACTCTAACCCATTATCCTCAAAGCTTCTAACACGTGCAAGGATAAAGGCTTCTTCTAGTGTGAGTCCATGTTTTCTAAAATCATCATCAATCTTTATAATCATATGTTTCGCCTTCCTTTTGTGTCTTCATATTATCACAATTTTTGCATGGCGTCAATATTTGACCACTAAAATTGACCCCTTATTTTAGACAAAAGAAAAAACCCTCCGACATTGCGAAGGGTTCTTCCTTTAAGGTATATGAAAGGAGACAAACATTAATGAAAAACAAACAAAAAAGAAATGCAAGTTGCTATACTAAGAAGTGCTTCTTTCTTCTTAGCACGTATATATATTATCATGCATTTCAGCATTTGTCTAGTGTTTTGCAACAACCTCAGTAAAAAATGTATCTAAAGATTTGCTTGTTCTAGTTGCATCATCAATGATAACAGGATATAGCCATATTTAAGCAATACATACCATATAAGAGACTTTTATACATAACTAGTGTTATTCTTCGTGTTTAGCGTTTTATCTCTCTATGACCTTATTTTAAACGTTAAAGGCAAAAAAAAAGAAAAATAGATACAAATTAATGTACCTATTCTTCCAATGAAATTCAATCTAAGAGAGGAAATCTAATGAATGAAATTACATAGTAGCAAGTGTTGCTTCTTACTACATGTCTAACACTATCATTAAATATACATATTGTCAATACTTTTGTTAGTTCCTCTTTATAAAAAAAGGAAGGTGTATCGAAAGATGCATCTTCCTAAAAATATGGAGATAGATTATGAAAAGAATTGAAATAGTAGTAAGTCTGCTCTTCTTACTACATCTATATATTATCACTATTTATATTTAAAGTCAAGACTTTTTTTTATTTTATCTGTATATATTTTTTTCATCTTCACTTTATATTATATATATTATATCTATATACTTCTTTATTTTATTTCTTATTCTTTCTTTGGTTCTTTCTTTCTTCTTCTTTCTTTTCTTTCTTCATGATTTAATGTTTTAAATATTTAAGTGAATAACTAAACCTTCAAACAGTTCGGAGACAAGATGAGAAATAGAAGGAATGATATTCCCTTAGTGCTAAATAAAAAAATATCATCCCTTTATAATAACAGTTCGTCGACTGTCAGAGTTTCTAAAGGTTGAGCATGATTGCTACCATTTCAGATAGCACGTGCGCTATTCTCATTTAGAGAAGTGTCTCTTCCGTCCAACACATCAAGCACGATTCCTCTTCGGAAATCCTCCCAACTTCTTTTTTTTATTGTGGTCTGTAGTTGTATCAAGACCACTCAAGTACTTATGCTTTGCTCACTGCATAAGTGCTGTAGATTTTATGCGTCGGCTCTACACACCTGTCTATATTATTTTTGTAACGTGTATAAAAGACGCATATTCACACGCTCAAGCATTTATATACTTGAGATAGCCATGTAAGACTATTCGTTTGGAGTAACTTTTTGTTAACTCGCTATTCAATTGTCAAAGCCATTGTACATCATCTGTTGGAGTATTGCAAGTATTAATTTTATTATCAGATGCAAACGGTAGTAGTCAAAGCATGTATATATTCCTATAAGCCCTATACCGCCAATATAAGCGTTGTTTATATTGAATATGTGCAGTTTATCATATTTATAAGAAAGTCGCTCATATGCTTAAATATTGGCCTTTTATCAAGATGGCAAATATTGACTGTTAGTGGTTAAAAAATAGCATCATAAATTTTCATAATATGCTTGACATATAAGCATATTAGAGTATAATTAGAATTGTAATAAGAAAGGGCGACCCCCTAGAAGGAAAGATTATGAAAGCAGAAAAGTATTTTAAAAAGAATGGATTTGTTTATGGAGTGTCTGAAAAGTTCAGTTTTGGAAGATGGGTTGGATACTCTAGAAAGTTCGATAGTCTAGAAGAAGCCGAAAGTGGTTAAACATTGAAGAAGGCGACTTTAGAACAAGAAGCCTTGTTTCAAAAACATATGCTAAAAGATACGGATTAAGAGAAGACTAAAAAATTTATCATATATGCTATATAGTGATTGACATTGTATAGCATATATGATACTATGTATATGGAAATTAAGGAGGAACGTAAAAATGGTATCAGAAAGTCAAAAAAGAAGTGCTGAGAAGTATCAGAAAAACAATACAAAACTAATCAGCGTAAGAGTGAATAAGAAGCTAGAGCCACAATTATTGGAATGGCTCGAAAGCAAGCCTTCAATGGGAGGCTATATGCTCGACTTAGTAAGAGCAGATATGGAAAAGAAATAAATAAAAAAATGAGTGAATATGCTTGACATATAAGCATATTAGAGTATAATTAATAGTGTAATAAGAAAGATAAAACAAAAGAAAAAGGAGACATAAGATTATGAGTATGAGAAAAGCAAGATTTGCAGGAGTTAATGATATTAGAATTGATGAAGATTTAAACATTGGCGTTTTAGAAATTGAAGGAAAAGAGTACGTTATATTAGGCGGAGAATTTACCGCTAGCGGTGTAATGAATTATTTAAGACCTTATGAAAAGGTCAAAGAAAATTGGGATAACTTAGAGAAGTATTCTAGAAGTAGAAGAGATGCAGTTTTATATATGGATAATAGGGCAGTCCTTAAATGTCAAGAATATGAAAGACAGTTAAGACATGACTTAGAAAGCCAAAAGTGGTAAAAGTGTATTGCAAATATGATGTTGTATTAATTCGATGTAAAATAAAAATGGGTTGGCAAAATACCAACCCTTTTATAATGCTTATTTTTTTGTACCTCGTAAAAGCCAATCCCAAGTGTTTCTACCTACAATACAATCTTGAGATAATCCTCTGTTTCTTTGGAATACTCTAACAGCATTTTCTGTTCCACTGCCAAAAATACCGTCTGTTGAAATGTGAAAGCCTACACTGTTTAATCTTTCTTGAATAAGTCTAGTAATGTTGCCTCTCGCTCCTCGTTTTACAGTAATACAAGCGTCAAGCGTTCTTGGACCTCTTAAGCCGTCCACAACTAATCCTTTATGGAACTGATTGTTTAACTCTTTCTGAAGTCTTGCTACCCACTCGTCATAGCCGTTTTTATGAGTTGTAGACGCTGTTTCATTGTGTGTATTTGTATTAGTATTAGGAATATGCACTATAGCACTGTTTAAACGGCTTTTGAATGCATTCCATGTTTTATCATTTAGTAAGTCATTGCAGTTTGGACATAACTTGCCATTTACGTCATAATGTCTAATAACCCTATCAAGAGGGATGTTATACTTCTGCATGAGTAAGCGTCCTAATGTGATAGCGTTCTCTAGTGTTGCTTCTGAGATTGAAACAACACCGTTTTTGACTGTGTCGCACATTTCAATGCTGATAGAGTTTGAATTTGTGCAAATTTTATAAAGCGGATGATGGTTTGACTGACACTTGCCGCCGACAGAGTATGCCACATAATCATCATATACAGATTGTGTTACGCTGTCGTCGTCTACAAAATAATGTGCTGAGGCTTTTACAATGTTGTTATGAAAGTACTTAGCGTTGCTTTCATCGTGGTCTCCATCGTTGCTAGTATAATGATATACAAGATACTTGATATTGTTTGTATTTCTTTTGCCACCATAATTTGCCTTGTTGGCAATATTTGTTTTAAAGATATATCCCATTATAAAACCTCCTATCCTTCTAGATGCGAAATTCTTTTTTCGTGGTCGTCTAATTCTTTCGAATGTGCATCTAATCGTGCATCCTGTCTTCTGTTGTCTGTGGCCATGTACTCGAGCGCTGTAGTTAACTTAGTAATGCTATTATTTAGCTTTAGAACAGGCGTCATCACTCCGATTAGCGCGCCAACGCCGATGATAACTGTATATATTGCCTGTGCTTCAGTCATCTAAACGCCTTCTTTTTCTTCACTTTCAACGAATCGTGTAAATGCTTGATGCAATCCTGTTGATGCTAAGCCCATCAATGATCCATAAACAACTGACTCAACAGACATACCACTCACAATCATGTTAAGCACTGCCCCAACCACTGCTAGAATAGTTGGAATGTACTTATTTGGAATCATGTCAAAAGATGTCTTGATAATATAGCCAACTACTAGACAAGCGACCATCACAACTAATACAAAATACTGTGTTAACTGTGTGAAATCCATAATTATTTACCTCCTAAGAGGTCTTCTCGATCTCTTCTTATTAATTCCTGTTTAACCTTTTCTCGGATTCTCAAAGGAACATCGTCAATTGTTTTTAATCCTTTTTCGATTAAATCTGCATAAATCTTATACATTGTTATCACCTGCGCTTTCGTATAAATCGCATAAAGCCATCTGTAATTCTGTTACATTGCTTTCTGTTTCTGTTAGTCTTTCTTCGATTGTAGGTTCCTGTACAGGCTCAGTGTTTTCATACTTAGCCCATTCATAATGCTCGTAAATATGAGTATCGTCCTCTGTATAAGTGGTACTTACAATATATGAGCCGTCTACAACATTGGTATCATGCACTAGTTCTTTATATCCTAACTGCTTTAATACTTCGTTATTGTTGATATATGTAGTTCCTTCAATAACTACGCTTTTTGGCGCTCTCGTTAAAATATTGTCCTGTAATTTATATAACATAATTAATCACCTCTTTTGCGATAGTTTCATCAAAAATTTTAGCCCATTCTTTCATTTCCTCATTCCCTTCTTTCTTCTTCAAAAATTGTCTTCTAAGAAGGAGCCATTGACCAACGACTTAGTATTTTATTCGACATATATTTACCTCGCATAGATAACAATTGTACCTGTGATAATTGCGTATATAGCCGCATTCGTGCTGAATGTCAGCGGCGATAAAACAGGATTAAGTCTTCTCGTATAAGGCGCCATAATACTTGTATTATGGCTATCATATGCCCCACTATTATTCAAGCAAAAAGGAAATATATATTGCTCAAGAAATAATCCATTATTTTTAAAGTAAGCCTGTTGACACATGGATTCAGTGCCTTTCTTCTGAGTTGTCATTTTTACGATGACCTGTCCGAAATTTAAAATCAAAGCAGACTGAACAGTTGATTTATTAGTAACGTTTTCGACTGATACAAAAAACTCTGTATAATTGCTCACATCTATATCGTTAGGCATTTTTTCCGTTTCATCAAAAGTGAACTCTAAAATTTTTGTCCATTCCTTCACATTATCACTTCCTTTTCTATTACTCATTAGCATTCTTTCGCGCATCAAATCCATACTATCTCAGCCTCACAATCGCACTAGTACCGAGTATATTTACTTCGTATGTACCTGTTGTCACATCATCACTATTGCTCAATGTACATCCTGTAAGTGTCAGTGCTGTAGGCGTAGAACCACTCACAAACTCAAACCCACAAATAAACATCTTATCTGTTCCGACTGCACCTGGCGTAATTGTTAGACTTGCCATCGTTGGGAATACATGATACTCGTTACTATTTATAGTTACATTAGTATCACTAGCCGTATGAATTACTTTTTTAACTCCTGAATCGGTAGTATTGGCTTTTTTGTCTAACTCTGATTTAATGACTTTATTTTGTACAGGATTTACGCTGGTACTAGATAATGCACTATCTACAGTAATAGATGTACCTGTTCTACCTGCTGGAATATCTATATTACCTGTACCAATAATAGTTTGATTATTGATAGTCTTAAAACTTGTTGGCACATCATCGATCTTGGTTTTCTGCGCTCTAGTAACTGCAACGTGGCTGTCATCTTCTGCAAGTTGTGATAATCTAGTAGGCACTACAATATCGTCAATCGTGCTATCAATTTCAGACTTCGTGTAAAATCCTTTTTCTGCTACTTTTGTAGCGATATTACTTAACTGCTCATCTGTTAGATTAGGGTTTTCTATCTTTTGCTTAAGTTCCTCTAGTATGCTTGGATATAGTTCCTCTATTGCCTTATCTGCATGTGAATGTTCACTGACTGAAGCAGTTATATCTTCGCTACCCCACGCTTTAACTGCAACGTGTGAACTATCGAACTTTTGACCGCATAAATTGAAAACGGCTTTTCCACTTGCTTCAAAAATAGTGCCTTTTAATAATGCAGTGATAATATAAAAACCGCCTTCCTCTCTGCAATCGCATTCTAATTTATCAGGCGTTCCTTTTGCTGAAATAGTATTAACACTAAAAGTCAAGTCTGTTAAATCTGTAATGTCAGATTTTTTCTGAACCATAAATGTAATAGTCTTACAAGAGTTATCATTCGTTACGCCTAAATTGAAATTCGATGGCAAAGTTACTGCTCTTGAATCAATATCTACATTAATGATGTTTTGAGTGTCCATTTAAGTACTTCCTTTAAGCGTATGAGTAAATGAACGAACCGCAAACATATGCTGCCGAAACATTAGCACTTCCATGCATGGAAGTAAGCGTCCAATGATTAGCGGTCATGTCGTTAGTTTTTGGATAAAAACGTAAAGTAAGGTCTGTGCTCTGTGTCTGTACAGGAATAAACACATTCTTTTTTGGCAATTTGTCTAACGGAAAACCTTCCCACATATAGCCGATAGAATTACCGACAATAGTATTTGTTAACGAGCCGTCCCAATTTAACTCAACTAGTTTCGATGCCTCATTATATCTGTATTTCAGAGTGATACCACAACCATTCTCGCCACAACTTTTCCATGTGCTCCATGTATTCAAGATGTTAAAATTGTTAATCTGTGTTTTTAGTTTATGTAACTCACTTTCGAATCTTTCTTGTGAACCTGTAGATGTGACATAGCCGCAATAGTTTGAATCATCCCTCAAATCATTTACGTTTTCTTGAGTAAGTGAAGTAGTACCCTTAGTAACTTTTACAACTGCTACAAACAATTGATATACTGAGTCCGTGCGGACCGGTCTAGGGTACTGTGAATCACTGCCGCCTTTTACAGCTTTGATGTAGAATTGTCTATCCGTTAAATTAAACTCGATAGCAATAGCATCATATCTGTCAAAAGTACCGTTTGAACTGTCAATAGTAAGCGTTACATTATCGCTTACAGGATAAAACGCTCCATTTATGCATGCGTTGCCAACTCCGACAGTTACGTTCATGCTATTATTAGCAGTAACATAAAAATCATCTGTATTAAATATTCCATTTGTGAAGAAACTTCTAAATATTTTTCTAAAAGAAGCACTCGACATTGTTCTATCGTGATTAATAGAATCGAATGGAAATCCTAAATTATCTGTTGCCATTTTACAAATTATCACTCCAATCTATAGTTGATGGAAGCGGCGTTCCTAGTGTAGGAACTGCTACCATTTTCCCATGTTCATATACTTCTTTGACAGAAGTTACTCTGTCATTGCTAGATATATTCCAATATTCTAGTTTATTAGTTATTATATCGCCCAAGTCATAATCAATAAGATAATTATAAGTTCCATCTGTTCGATCCTCTTTTTCGAGTGACTGTACAAGGGATTTTTCTTTTAGGTTGCTTTTCCCTCTTTGTTTTAGCGTTTCGATGTATTGTGAATCTGTCAGCTTATCCTTATCAATATCAGAGCCGTTTACAAATGTTTCTCGTCGCTCTAATCCTGTTAAACTGTTATCCCCACAAATAACAATCTGACGTGATGAGCCTTCGCCTTGACCGCCAACGTAACAAACATTAGAATAGTTTTGATTATTAGCCGTGTAGTCGGCTTTTGAAATATCACCGTTGCGTTGCGAGAAGATTACTCGTGGTCTGTCTCTTTGGTTTTCTGACCTGTCTACACCCTTAAAAGTCTCAAAAGTAAATGCTTTTGTATCAAAATTAGGGACAAGCCTAAATCCTATATTAGACGACTGCGCTAACTTTTCAATATAAGTGAGTGTATTCTTATATGTTGCTTGAAATTGTATTTTATCGTTAAACCCATTTAATGCTCCTAGTCTAACTCGTGGAATATCTGCAAGCGTAACAAGCTGTCGCATTGCTTCTTCCACCTTCCCATTGAAATTAAATGTATTTTTTATAAGTCGTCTAGAAAAGTAACTTTCAGCGAATCTGCCTACTATCTTTACATTGCTTGTACTAGCACTCTGTTCTATTGTTATGCCTTCGATAATTCCACATTCATTCTTCCCTTTAATCCATATGAGATTGTCAAGTTTAATTAGTTTGAGCGTTTGAGCGTCAATAGGAGTGTGTATTTCAAAAGTACCGTGCGAAGTATAATTTCTAATCCATTGAATAGAGTATGCATTTTCGATAATTCCCAACAGCTCCATATCACTATTAAATATTCTTAACTGCATATACTAGCCCCTCAAGTAATTGTTTTTAAAAGTTATAGAAACGGTTAAATTATCTACGCCAATTTTAGCATTATAGGCGAGATGATTTAATCCATGCTTCAGCCTTAAAAAAACAGAATCAGACGTTAAATAGTGATTAATATTTGATTTATGACCGCTATTATCAATCAAAAAGACTGTGCAGTTATTTACATCCGTTGTAATTTCTATTTTCTGTTCTGCTTCCAATATAAAGTCTTTTATGCTATTTACTCCGATTGTTAGTGCTTCTCCTGTCTCCTCTAATGAGATGGAAGGATTCGTTACTGCGCCATTAGCAACCATTTCAATAGTCATTGATGTATCAGCGCCGTTTTCGTTTAATATCTCGAGTGTCTGAGTTTTAACAATTCTCGATACTTCTTCATCTTTAAATTCATGCACAAATTCAAAAAGTGAATCAATATAAGCCATGTCTAACTCATTATCTTCGATATCATGAAAATGAGGGTCGGCACATAACAATGATATTTGAGTAGTTCGCTTCTGAAATGTTCCGTCAGTTCCTGTTAGTTTTTCGACCGTATATGTTATTTTTCTTTTATGCACTCCATCATCATATACAAGAACTCCATCGCACGAAAACACATTATCAAGTAACTCTCGATTTCTAGCGAATTGGTCTATATCAATGACGGTTATAACAATATTTCTAGCCTTTAACTGCGTGCCAATGACTGTTGAGCCATCGACATTGCCGTTTTCTTGAGTAGTGACGTTATACTCATAGTTATATATGCCATCACAAGCTGCAAGCAAAAAAGGGGAAATAGATGTTTCCCCAAATGCTAATGAGTAGCCTAAAACATTAGTACATGTTATCGTTCTAATTTCTCTATGCTTCATCTATTTAAACTCCCTTTAATTTTAAAATTAGTTCCCTGTTTGCGTTTCTCGTCTGTCTTGATACTTCGCTAGGGTCTAACTGAGTAGGACTCTGTATATTCAATGTCTGATATACATTGCCGTTATTTGTTCCAAAATTGCCGTCTGAGCCACGTTTTAAAATTGTTATATCTTCATTGTCAATTTGCGTTTTAACTCTCTGTATTGCTCCAAAGCCCACAGGAGAACTCTTGATAGGATTAAAGCCGTTTATAACTTCACTATTGAACTCATTAATATCTTTTTTGACGCTTGAAAGTGAATCCACGATACCTAATCCGATACCTTGACCGATATAAATACCGACCATGTCACGCATTAATCTTGATGGAGAGTGAATACCGAAGGCACTTTTGAACTTGCCGACAACGCCTTTTGCAAATCCTCCAACTTTTTTTACAAGCCAACCTGTCATACTTGAAATACCATTCCATATACCTTTTACAATGTTGCTACCAATTGATGACATTTTAGAAGGCAGCGTTCTGATTGCAGTTTCGATAGCACTTGCAACCTTTAACATTGCAGTCTTTCCGAGATGTCCTAGGCCACTAATAGTTCCACTTAAACTATACATTGCCGAGCGTCCTAGGCTCATCAATGCGCTAGGCAAATTAGTAATACCGTTTTTGATAGCGGTTAGGATTCCCTTTCCTACTGTTTTTAACGTCCCGAACATTGATTTTATGCCATTCCCTATGCCTTTGATAGCGTTAGAGCCGAGTTGCAGCCAGTTAAATGCCGACCATACATTGACAATAGCAATAATAATTTTTGGAATATTGGCAATTAATGTAGGAATTGCCTGTATTAATCCAAGCGCTAATTTACCAATCAATTCAACTCCACAAATCAGAATGGTTGGAGCGTTGTCGTTAATAATATTTGCAAATGTACTTATGATTGTTGGAATCTTTGCAATCATTACAGGAATTGCAGATACAATGCCGTCTGCTAACTTATTCAACAATTCAAATCCACTTTTTATAAATTGTGGCGCTTGTGAAGCAATGCTGCTTGCGAATTTCTGAACAGCATCAATGATCCCTGGCATGTCGTTAAATGCGCTTGTTAGAACTGTAATCGCTGACTTTGCAATATTTCCAAGCATCGGAATAAGGTTGTTGCCAACAAAAATGCCTAAAGAACTAATCAGATTTTTAAAGGTCTGTGTAACGTTCTGACCTGTTGACATACTACCAAGAAAATCACTCCAAGAAGCCTTTAGCATTCCGAAAGAACCGCTAAAAGTTTTAGTTGCTTCTTCCTGTGTTGTGTTAGTTACTTTTAGATTTTCTTGAATAGCGTGGATTGCACTATAAACATCACTTAAATTGTTTATATCGTAATGAACGCCCGTCAGCTTTTGAGCATCAGTAAGCAGTCTCTGCATTTCTGTTTTTGTGCCACCATAGCCTAATTTTAGGTTATCAAGCATTGTATAGTTCTGCTTAGCAAATCCTTGATATGCGTTCTGAATATCTTGAATATTTGTACCAAACTTGTTTGAGTTGTCTGACATGTCTCTAATAGCAGTATTAGCAATCTCGACGGCTTTTGCCGTATCTCCGCCGCAAGAGCGCACTAATGCGCTAGCAAATGATGTTGCTTGCTCCATATAATTATTGGCACTTACGCCACTATCTCTAAAAGCCGTACTTGCATATTTTTTCAATTTGTCGGCGCTCTTACCAAAAAGTGTTTCAACGCCTCCGACGGACTGTTGCAGTTTACCGCCTTCGGTTAGTGACTGTCCAACAATCTTTCCGAGCGTTCCTGCCGCTAGTACCTTTGTAAGGGTCTTGACTACTCCGCTGCCTAGTAAAGAGCCACTATGTATGCCACTTTCGCTCATAGGGCTTTCGATTACATCTTTTATTGATGATGTAATTCCTTTGGCACTAGGCACAATTTGTATATACGCTTTTCCGAGGTCTGTTGCCACTTATAATCCCTCCTTTCTAAGAAGTCGGTTTCGTGCGTTGTTAAATTCCTCTACACTGTCGAAACCGTCCTTCTCTTTGTTTTCTGCGTTATCTTCAAGCAATTGTGAAAGGATTGATATTGGTTTATTTCTGCCGTGTTCTGCGTCCTCTGTTTTAGCCCACCACAATTTTGCCAAGTAGTCGCAAGTGATAGCACTTAGCATTGTATCCGTGGTAGCCTTCATACCGTTAATTTTTAACTTAAAACGGCTATTGTCTTGTAATCCATCAACTAATATATAAATATATGATGGCCTATAAGCGTGATAGTCGTATATTCCATAGTACTGCGCTAGGTCGCATATAACTTCCTTTTTGTATGCTCTCAGCCACATAGAGAGCGCTACTAGTTTTTTACTTCTGTATCTCCTACATTTGTACTCATGATATCATTCATTTCATGACCGATTCTTTTTGCTGAGATAGTGCCGTCCTTCTTTCTACAGTGTTCCTTTAAACGGTTATATCCGTCTTCACTGATTAATCTAGTTAGAAGTTTTCTTACCCCAAGTCCTGTTTCTTTGATATCCTCGTACATTTCTAGCACTTCATAATCATCAATTAGTTCAGTGTCCAACTCAAATTCAAACCCTGTTTTAGTTTTACCTTTTACAACTGCCATAATTTAATACCCTACTTTCCTAATTTTTTGATATATTCCTTATGATAAGAACCATCGTCGTATCCTTCTTCGCATGAGTACTCAACTTCATATTCAATTGTCTTGTTATCAACGTACGTTACATCTGAAGTCTTTGTAACCTTGCAACGAGGGATGACAGTTCTTTTTAATACAGTGCCTTTGTTTAAAAGCATATCAATAACAATCATCTTGTAATCTTGATTGTTAGGCGCAACATCAACAGTTATTCCTGTTTCAAGTGTTCCTTTTACTGCGTCTTCTCCGTGATATTCCTTTAAAACTTCTTCGTTTAATGCTTCAATATATTTTAATTTAAAACCGTCTTCAAAATCTCCGTCTAGATGCTTGACAACAACGCCGCCCCAAGCCTTGACAGGCTCTGAACTTTCAGACTTAGAAAAAGTGATTCCGTCTTCTGAAATATAACCGCAACACTTAAACGCTTCTGTTAGTTCTGCGTCTGCGCTTGTTGGAGGTGCGGTATCCTTTGGCGCTTTAAAGACAGAACCTGTTATTTTTGGTTTCGCTTCTGAAACATTCTCTTTATTGTTCTTATTTACGCTTGTATCTGCCATTCCTTAAAACCTCCTTTTTTTAATATACCAAGTCATAAACCGCTTGATATCTATATTTTTTGGTAGTGGTATCAGTATAGTTGTAATCGCTGTTTAACTTGCTACATGATATCTCGGGCTTTTTGATGATGTTATCCATAGCGTCTTTTACTCGTTCGTTTAGTTCTGCACTTTCTAGAAGTGTAGTGCCATAACTTTTTAGCGCTATGGTCGCATGACGAGTAAAATTCTCTACATATGAGCCTAGTTTTTCGATAACTACACATGAGCCTTTTTCTTCGTCTTCTTCCTGTCCGTACACGTTAACCCCTAACTCGTTCGATAAATATTCAATCAGATATACTTCAATAATATTAGTGTCCATGATTTTTTTAACCTCTTCTAGTGTTAACCATTGCTTTTAATAATGTATTATTTCTTAAGTTGTCATAATAAGTCTCTGTGCTTGCGCACGATACCTCAGCGTTAGCACGTGTTCGTCCTGTCATGCTGTCGACCTTATATTCTCCACTCGCAATTTCTGCGATGTGTTGCGCTGTCTCGTCTAATACAGCCTTCATCTCTGCACTCTTCATAATCTGTTTTACTCCATCTCTGTTTAGTTCGAATCTGTAGTTACTCATACCTTTCAACCGTCACTTTCTTATTCCAATCTAATAGAATATTGCTTTCTATGCCTTCGACAGGTAGTCCGACAGTATGCCATCTCGCTCCAAAAAAATCAACGTCTACATTATCCCAATTGTGGTTATCAGCCTTTGGAATTGCTAGTTGATACATCGCTTTTCTTTTGTCTGTCTTTGTAGACGATGGAATATCAGAAGCGCTTGTAGGTGCAACTAATACATTATTTACTTGAATAGGTTTTATATCATAAGTACTATGATTGAATCTGTCTTTACCTGTTTTTACTTTCTCAAACAATGTAACTGTAATACCTTTTATTAGTGCCATAAGTCGACGAAAAAGCCTTGAGACTTTTTAGCAATTCCTAATCTCTTTAATTCGTTGTTCAAGAAGTAAATATCATCACCAGGGTTTAGGTACGTACCGCTTACAGTGTACCCCATAGCACTTTGAGAAAACTGTTCTAATGGTGCTTCCGTTACTTCGTTTGTATGCATAGCCCTTTTTACGCTTGCTAATACTACCATTTTAGCAACGTATTTTTTAGCCTCATCTTTCAAAATGATAATGTCTAGATTATAACCCCTGTTAGAAGCCTCCACTCTCAAAAGGGAGGAAGCATACGTCAATAGGGTTTCAACATGCTTTTTTTCTGTATCTGAAAGATGAACGCTGTATACTTTTTCATATTCATCTGCTGTCGCTAAAGCATTGTTCATCTTTTAGTTACTCCTTATGCTGTACGCTTTTTAACTAATACAGTTGCAGGTCTAGAAATCATATAACCGTATACGTCACGACCCTGGATGGCGCTTGCCCCGATGTGTTCTCCGTCTGCCAAATCGTTGATGCCGATTTTAACTGCCCATTCGTCAACGTAATGGCAGAAAATGCGGTTACCTAAAATATAATCAACCTTATCATCTGTCATGTTGTCATATTCGTATACTGTAATACCGCCAATTTCGCCAACTGCGCCTGTCTGGAGTACTTCATCGCCTAAAGCAGAAGCCTTGATAAATTCCGGCGACTTTAAAAGTAACGCATATGTGTCCGGCGATACCGCAAGCCATAATTCAGATGTCTGTAAGTGTGCTTTTCGTGCCTGTGTTCTTGCATCGATGATTGATTCATAAATAGTTGTTTTTGTTAATGCCTTAGCGTCTGCAATGACTGTTCCTGCTTCGATTAATTTGCTACATAGGTCTGTATCTGTCTGTAATGCCATTGAATAGCCTGCCGAATCAAGTCTTTCTGCTACTAATTTATCCGGTACGGCTTCTGCAACATATCCATCTACTAGTTCATTGACTGCGTTGTCGTGGTCGATAACAAGTGTCTTGTAAGTAGTTGTTGAGTTAGTTAATGAAGTACCCTTTACTTTATCATATGGTTTAACGGTTACTTCAGTATCACGAACAGGGATTTTTACTGCGCCGCTAGTTGGCGTTCCTTCATAATTTCTATTAAATAAGTTAATGAATAAAGATGTTTTTCTCTGCTTAGCAAGTACTAAACTTGAGTATCTTTCCTGTAATTCTGTATTCTGTGCCATATAGTTATATCCCTCCTATTTTTAAATTTTTAAATTTGGATTTAACTCCATGAAGCGTTTTTCGACTGCACTCATAGTAGCGCCTTGATTGTTGCTACCTTGCGGTGCACCTGGTGCTCCCTCCGGTTCTTTTTGCTTTGGTGGTACATTGGAAGTAAACATGCTAGAAAGCGTTTTTGCACTCTCTGTAAGTTCTTCTTCTGTTTCTCCTTTTAAATAGTCTGTAATACCGATAGGCAAGCCGTTAGTAAGTGCTACTTTCGTTTTTAGCGTTCCGACCTCATAACCTTTAACTTTGTTCATGAGGTCTTCTTTTTCTTTTTCTAAAGCACTATACTTTTCATTTTCTGCTTTTGTTGTTGCTTCGTATGTGTCCTTGAGTTTCTGCACATCTTCTGCACTCATATATCCGTTGTATTTTGCTCTTTCTCTTTCTAATCTTTCTTTGATAATGTTGTCAAGTTCCTCTTGTGTTTCAATAGTCTTAAAAGCCATAAATAATCCTCCTACTTTATTGCCGTGTTAGTTCACGTATAAATTAATAAAATACTTTTTGCTTCTTCTTTCTGCTATACTTCTTGCATGCCCACAATGCTAATATAGTGGAATCAAGCAATGTAATATCTACATCGTCCATAATTGACCTATACCCAAAGCCTCCGTTTGTTCCAATGGCTCGTTTTTCTGAGTTGGTCGCAACCTGTCTTAGTGAAGGCTGTCCAAAGTGACACAACGTGCCATCATTGATAGACTTTTCAAACTGTGCATTGGCTTCAATAACATTTTTAACCGTTGGAAGTGTAACAGGTATCTTTATATTAGCGTCTTTTAAATTGTCCTTAAGGACTGCTTGACCGTTTGCACCGTCAACGACAATGCGCTTTACATCTGCTTTCCTTAGGAAATTAATAATCCAATCGTTGCCGTCTTTTACCGACTTTCTGTTGACTACATCAACGAGGATGCGTTTTTCCTCTGTTCGGCAAGCAACGGACATTGAAACGCTATTACCATCTTTTGCGTACTTGATACCTACGTATAATTTACCTGTCAAGCGTGGTATGTCTTCAACCTTTAAGTTGTCCCATTCCTTTTCAAGGATTGCAGACTTTTGGTTGTACTTGAGCCATAGTCCAAAACGCTGTATATTAAAGTCTACTTCATCGCTAGAATCTTCAGACGCTACCGAACGTTCCTTTAATGTCTGACCTAATGACGGATTGCACATGTACCATATGTCCTTGTCCTTTACATCTGACATTTTATCGACTGACCATTCAGCCCAACCACAATTTTCTGACTGTCCACTCAAACATGACTCCCTCAGTTTCTCGAAAACCGTTCCGCTTGAAACGGATGTCGGAGGCGTTCCACACATGAGCGTTTGAGGGTTATCCGATGATGTAACGACATATTGTAATGTTGACTGCTGTTCGTCTGTGTACTCCTGCGCTTCATCAATAATCAAAAGGTCGAACCCTTCGCCAAGCCCGCCCTTAGAAGTTCTTGTTCTAAAGTTGATAGTCCCTTCTAACTCGTCAAGCATCGTGATTGTCTCAAGCCCATATTGTGCTGTAGCCGTATAAGCCTTGTTATACTTTTTGGTCTTATCTGCTCGCTTGACTTCCTCAAAGCCGTTTTCATCTAGCGCCTTCTTGAGTTTCTCCCACGCTGCATGGGAAGTAGGCGTTCTGTGTGCAGTATGTAGGATTCGCTCGCCGTGCAATAAGCCCCACAGCTCCCTCATGACGAGTAACTCGGACTTACCATTTCTTCTCGGAATGGAGTATCCGTATTTCATGTGTAGCCATTGTCCTTCATCGTCAACAGCCATGATGTCCATCATCTGTACTTCTTGCCATTCCATTGCTGTATTTTTCGTGTTATTGTATAGGTCTATAGCCTCTCGTCCAAGGCTTTTTTTATATGGAATGATGTAACTATTTGTAGGAGTTTGTTGTCCTATTCTTTTTTCTGACATATTACTACCCTCCTACATTGTCAATTTTTTGGTATCAAACAATCAATTGACACCACCTCGCTTTACGAAAAGTGTTATATTTATTTGTTTAGTTTCTGAGCGTTGTTAATTCTTTCTTTAGCAATATTGAAATAATTTTCATCTTTTTCAATTCCGATGAAGTTTCTATTTGTATGCATACAAGCAACACCAGATGATCCACTTCCCATTGTAAAATCAAGAATCGTGTCACCTTCGTTGCTGAATGTTTTAAGAAGGTCTTCTAATAGTTCAGTTGGTTTTTGCGTTGGATGTACGCTCTTATTAGATGATGGCTTCGCATACTTAAAAACATTACTCTTAGAGTTTGCTCCATTCAAGTTAAATACAGATGGATAATCTACCTTCTTAGCGTTCTTTATTTCTTCATAAGGCTTTTTGAAATATCCTGTTTCTTGTAATTTCTTGTAATACTTTTCAGTCGGAATAGCAAATTGTCTGCCATCTCCAAAATAATGGTTTGCCATGCTTGAGCAACCTAATAATTTATTAATCTGTGCCATTGTGAGTCCTGTTTTTTTGTACTCTTCTTTTAGGTATGCTCTAACAGGACTGTTCGCATATAGTTCACAACCGTATACCTTCTTTTTAAAAAGAAGCATGACTTCAATATACTGCAAGCAATTCTTTTTTGCTCCTAAAACGTTACCGCTGCAGTTTTTCAGCCAATACATAGGATAAGAAAAAGGCAAGTCAACCGTCTGTTTGGTAATAAGTTCACTTGTGTATGGTTCTTGAGAAAATAGAATACATTTACCATTTGGCCGTAAAACCCTTGTACACTCATCTAGCATTTTTTGAGTGTCTAATGCAATATCCCATTTTCCTATTTTACTTAGGCTTTTTCTGTTTCTGTTGCTGTCCGTGTCCTGTCCAAAGTCTCCGCACATTGTTCCGTAAGGAGGGTCGCATAAAATGAGGTCTATAGAGTTGTCCTTGATATTTTTAAATAACTCCATGCAGTCACTATTATATAACAAACTAGAAGCCATTATTGCTTAATCCTCTTTTGCAACGTCAATCAATGCTATAATTGCGACCGTCAAAAAGCACATTAGAATCATAACAATGTTAACGACGGTTGGCATAAATACAATGTGCCAACTAAAGTGAAATAATCCAACTAATTTACCAATTACAAAAATAATTGTAATTAAATTTAAAAAACCAAAATTCATAAAGGCTAATCCTCCTAAATTATTCTGTCCGTGTCAAAAACACCCTCATATTTTTTTCTTACTCCAAGCATCTTGCCGCTGCCATGGCTTACGGCTTACGAAAACAACACACTTACAACGTTTATGACGTTTGAATACTGTAGTGTCCATTTTGCTAGAGTAGTCGTAAGTGCCCTCTATACTTCTGCACCAACTGCAGGCGCCATTGTGAGCGCGTCTTTCTACAACCTCATGATAGCCAAGTTCATTTAGAAATCTAGCATTTTCTCTAATAGTATCATCAACACATGATAGTGTGTAGTTCTCGACAGTGTCTGAAAGTTCTGCTTGCGTCTCCTCGAATTTATCTGCTCTTGAAAACTCTGAGCAAATACCCTCTATCCTATCGACGTTACATTTTGACGTTCTTCCCTTGAATGGTATGTCGTCCTTTTTATTAATCATTGTTTGAACGTCCTTTGCATAGTTAGTAACTAATGCGTGGTTATTTTTTAGTAAAGGAGTTAAAACACTCTCTGCAATATGATAATATAATCTACCATTTGGTAGTGTATTACCTGTCATATTTTTTTGAATAGAGTAGTTAAGAAAATCGCTCACTTTCTGAGCGAATTGGTATGAGTCCATATGTGAAGCCGTGCCGTTGTCAATTTTAAGAATAAGTTTATTGATTGCTTTAGATGATTTATATTTCTTTTCAAAGTCTTTTATTACTGCATTCAGAATGTCTTGTGATACGTCATTATTCATCTACTAAATTGTCCTCATTGTCTTTAGCTGTTGTTCTTACATTATCAATCAACTTATTATAAATAGGAGTATCGTCTTTTGATGCTTCAATCCCTGTTAAATCTTCAAGCGTGTCTTTATCAAAATATCCATCTACGGCTTGATTAATTTTAATCGCTCCGTCGCCAATGCCACTCAGCATTGTTGCATCAATTTCAAAGACAGGCTTCCATCTTACTTTTAAATTTGCAAATTCTGAACGTTTAAATTGCATATTGCTTTCAAGCGACTTCGCTAAAAATGCTACGTTAATAATGCCGACTTCAAATGTCCTCTGTGCTGAACGTGCCATAAGTCGCAATGTCTCATGACTTGCCTTAATACCTTCTGCACTCGAAGGATTACTGCTTGGGAATCCCATATCGTCAAGCGTTAGTCCTGTTTCGCCTCCAAAAAGTGAAGCGAGTGTCTTTAACTGCTCGTTATAAGGCGACATGGACTGCTGAACGAACTGTCCTACTGTTGGACTGTTGCCGTCCTCGTCTCTGCCAAAAGCCATCATTGCACTCATGACCATTTGCCACTTGTCGAAAGTGTCTGTGTCATTGTCAAGCCCTGTGACCCATTTTTGAGGAAAACTATAGAACTGTGCAGAAACGCTCATAAGCCTTAAGGTTTCCTTTGCGTCATCTACATATTTAATAAGTGAATCAGTAATAAGGCTCTGTCCAAAAGGCCTAGTTGCATCAGGATTATAAACAATTGGTACAAGTAATGGATAATCTAATCCGTTTGGAATCTCTCTCATTAGTTGACCATCTTTATAATACTGAGTCTTCCCTTTAAGGAAGTAGGCTTCCAAAGTTGGTAAACCAGTATAACTGTCTCTTTCTAGTACTGCATAACCTTCTGTTAACAGCATAGTAGATGTATCTATAACGCCTGTTGCATTATATCCATCAATTACTTGTAGTCTTGCTGTTCCGTCTGTATTTTTAGAGATATAGACAAAATCACAAGAAGAAATGATTGCGCCTTTGAACATAGTATTAAATAGCACATCGCGGTTGTTCCTCATGAAGATATCGTTGACCATTAATTCATCATCATTGCCAAACGAACTAAACTGTAGTCTATTTGTTAATGAGTCAACGGCTTTTTGAATCCAACCAACCTTCTTTGTAATCCTCTGCATGTCTTTATTTTCAGTGATTGCTTGAGAATTATCCATCTTATCTTTTTGCTTGTAGTACTTATAACAGCGTTCTACTCTTTTTTGTTTGTCTTTTAGTAAACTCCTTAAATAGTCTATGCCTTTGTAATCCATAAAAACCCCCTAAATTTAGCGCATAAGCGTTGTTTATAGTGTTGCTTATACTTCTTCGTAATATTGTTAAAAGCCTTTTAAATAGGCTGTTTTTCGCATTTAGCGATATTTTTACGAGAAATTTGTGTA
>ENA-OPNW01000329-OPNW01000329.1-human-gut-metagenome-genome-assembly--contig:-NODE-329-length-32666-cov-3.853178_pt1 | contig 32666 bp, 27 predicted proteins | sample MGYA00241540_ERZ501777 | MGnify/ENA primary metagenome ERZ501777 (study PRJEB25962, sample SAMEA2042615) | human gut metagenome | biome: human gut; feature: human-associated habitat; material: faeces...
AGCAGCGAAAAAATTGGCTGGAGTTAACAGAAAAGGATATAAAAAGAGTAATAGAACAAAATAAGGATGAAGAATTATATCATTTTAAAATTAGTGATGATTACAAAATACTTTATCTGGATGTATCAAAAGAAATATTAAACAGTCAAAGTACCTTTACGGCAAAGATGAGCTCACTTATGACTTTGACATATGATTCAGAAATATATCATGTATTGAATGGAACCAAAAACTGGTCATTACAGATTATTGTAACTGATATGGAAACCGGAAAGGAACTGGAAAATATAAAGTTCCCAGAGGAAGATTATAACTTATCTATTGAAACCTGGGACAACCTGTAGATACAGAAGGGAGCACAGAAGATGAAGATATGGGAAGAAAAAGCAGAGATTCAATTACCGGAAGGGTTTGAAGAGGCTACTGTAGGGGAAAAGAGAAAAACATATGGAATGGGGAAAAAACTGCCGGATAAAATGTACATAATAAGAGACAAGCATGCTATTATCAGTACATTTTCACAGGAGTTAACGGAGCAGAAAGAAAGCAATATAGAACTCGTAAAAACTTTAAATTACCTCTATACCAGAACCATTCCGGGATATAAGAATATTGGGACTTACAGAAAGAATATAGATGGACAGGAAATATATGTAATTCAGTATACATCATATGCACAGGAAGATGATATTTATACGATTGTAGCAATTTGGAGAACAGAAGAGGAGATTCATTTATTAAGTGGTGTTTGCAGATATGAAGAGATACCACAGTGGCATCCTGTTTTTAGAAGTGTAATAGAAGGCATAAAAATTGGATAGAGTGGGGAAAGGAAGAGGCAAATGACAAAATCACAGTGTAGTAATGAGATTGTACGGAATCAGACATTAATCGCACAATATGAGAGTGAGATACGTGGATATCAGCAACAAATAAGTGAATTACAGGAAACAAAAACAAAGCTGGGAGTGTTGCAGGCGAGGTTGTCTGACAGCAAGACAGCGAGCAATACAAAATTGGCGGAAACAGAGTCGCTGAACAAAATTAACAGTAAGATAGTAGCCGGTTTTTATGCTGGAATGTCAGATATATTCACCGGGCAGCAATATCAGAATGTATATGGTGGTCTGGATAATGCAAAAGTGCGGGTTGATGTGGAAATATCAAATATAGCAAATAAAATAGTGGAATGTCAGAACAAGATTGCAGCTTGTAGTAATGCAATTCAGGAAATGAATAGTACTATTGCAAGACTGGAAGCTGAAGAGGCAGCGAGAGCGGAAGTAGCAAGAACAATGAATACAAATACTACAAGAGCAGGAACAACAAGAAAAGGAAAATAGGGATATAAAGAATACAGAGGAGAAGCAGAATGGCAGGAATAGAATTAAAAATTGATGATGATTATATAAATGGAATGGCAAGTCTTTTTGAAACCCGCAGTCAGGATTTACAGGAAGGCGTGGACAGCTATTTGACAATATTAGCAGGAATCAGAGAAGAGGCAATACAGGAAGGTGATACAGCAGAAGCGTTAGATGCTTTTATTGAATATGCTTCCAGTTTAAAAGGAATTATAAGTGAACTTGGAAAAACAGCGAAAGATACCTGCAATAATTTTCTTGCAGAAATAGATGAGAAGGATCAGTACTTATTTTAAGGGGGATTTATCATGGCAACAACAGTAACGAATACAGAAGCACTAGAAAATAAAATAAGTGAATTACAGACTTTGCATGATACATGGGCAGATAAGACCTATACGGCAGTGGATATTGGAGAGTGTGGGGGCAGCACGATTATACAGATAGAAGAAATGGGAAATATGTTTCAGCGGATGCAGGATGCATATGTGACATTACTGGCACAGACAATTTCTTATATGACGAATCGAAAAGAATCATTAGATACCAAAGAAAGCAATGCAACAGCAACAGTAAGTGAATAAGCGTGCATGGGGGAAAAGAAGAAATGTTAAGAGATTTTTCAGATGAAGCGAAGCAGAAGCTATTACAATATGTAAAAGATGTAACATCAACAACGACCTGGGATACGATAACCGATTTTTTTGGAGATATTGGATTAACGGTACAGGGATGGTTTGGAAAACTTGACATTCAAAATTATGTGAATGATGTAGATGCATATCATAAGAAAATATTAGATAAAAATGATACGACAACACAGCAGATAGAGACTATTTTCACGGATGTACAGGCAGTTGATACAAAATATATCAGCGCAGTAAGTCAGCAGATTTCCTGTGGCAACAATATCATAAAATTGATAAATGATCTTGCGGATACGATAAATCCAAATGGCGGAAATATGGATATGAGCAGGATGAAAGGTGTCTTAGAGGCAGACGTAGAGGATATTCGAAATTCCAAAGCAACGGTAGAGAAGACCATAGAGGAAAAGATGCTTGGAACGGAGGCAGAAGGCTGTATGAACAGTGAAGATCCGGTTAATTTAAGCACAGGAAATTTCATTTATGAACATGAAGATTTAAAGATAGGCGGAGAGATACCGCTTTCTTTTCATCGCTATTATAATTCAAAAGACAGCCGGAGGGGAGTTCTGGGAAATTGCTTTTTACATAATTACCAGATTTCATTGGAAAAAGAAAAAAATGGAACCGTCGGAGTGCGTCTTGCGGATGGACAGATAAATTACTATGATAAAAATGAGCAGGGAGAGTATGTTGGAAGAAATACTGCATTGGAATTCCTGAAAGAAACAGAAGAGGGATATATCCTTATACATCCGGGGCAGGAGAGAATATCTTTTGACCGGGAGGGAAAGATGCTTCGAAAAGAAAATATGAACGGAAGGGGCATTTCTTTTTCCTACCTTGAGGATGGAAAGCTGGAAAAAGCAGAAGCAGACAATGGCAGCAGTCTGACATATAATTATAATAAAGAGGAACAGCTTGAAAAAGTAACTGACCACACCGGAAGAACAGTTTTGCTGCAGTATCAGGAGAAAGAACTGAAAAAAGTGATAACGGCATCAGGGGCAGAGTATGCATATCGCTATGGAGAGAACGGAAGAATTACTGAGGTGGAAAATGCCCGTCAGGTTACATCTGTTAAGAATCTCTATGACAGAAGATTCCGAATCATTCAACAGGAATTCCCGGATGGTGGAACAATGACTTTTGCCTATGATGATAAAAATCGTCGTGTGACATTGACAGAACGAAATGGAAGCAAAATTATCCATGTGCATGATGATCGTTACCGGAACATAGAGACAATTTATGAAGATGGTACAAAAGAGAAATATCTTTATAATGATAAAAACCAGTGTATCAGTAAAACTGACCGGTTAGGAAGAACCACCAGGATGGCATATGATAACCGTGGCAATCTTACCCAGACAGTAGATGCCATGAAGCACAGAGTGAATTATACTTATGATGCAGATTGTCATTTGCTTAGTGTAAGCATCAATGGAAAAGAACGTCTGAAAAATCATTATGATGCAAAAGGAAATCTGACAGGGACGGAAAACCTGTATGGAAACAGAGTTGCAGTCAAAAATGATGAAGCAGGAAGACCACAGGCAGTTACTTATGCGGATGGCAGCTTTTTAGAAATCAGTTACGATGAAAGAGGAAATATTGTAAAGTTAAAGGATGTCAGCGGAAGTGTAACGACTTATGGCTATGATGCATTAAACCGGGTGACAGAAACAGTAGATGCCAACAGCAACGTGACACGTTATGCCTATGATGCGGCGAATCGTATCACAACAGTAACGGATGCATTAGGAAATCAGAGAGCATATACCTATAATCCGGGTGGAAAGATTATGGCAATCCGGGATTTTGATGGAAATGAAGCAGGATTTACTTATAATCCACTTGGAAAAGTAGAGACATATACAGATAAAGAAGGACAGACAGTACATTTTAGCTATGATAAGATGTGGAATATCAGTAGTGTTATAGCTCCGGATCAGGGCAGACAGGAATATATCTATGACAGCAATAACCGGCTTGTAAAACAGACACTTCCGATGGGCGGAGTGGTGACGTATGCCTATGATGCAGCAGGAAACCGGACAGAAATGACAGATCCTGCGGGAAATACAACCCGTTATTGTTATGATGCCGTAAACCGTCTGACAGAGGTTTTAGAGGCAGATGGCGCAAAGACTGCATATGAATATGACAGAGAGGGAAATCTTATCAAAGAAACCAATGCAGCCGGTCAGGTAACAAGCTACACTTATGACGATTTGGGAAGGCGAACCAGCGTCACTAATCCAGCTGGGGCAACTACAAGTGTGTTCTATAACGAACTTGGAAAAGCAGAACGCATCTGTTATCCAAATGGAAGCAGTACTGTTTATGAATATGAAAAAGGTGGCAGATTAAAAAGTGTACGTTACCCGGATGGTGCCGGAGAGCATTATGGCTATGATGCAAAGGGAAATCTTACAGAGCGTACTACTACGGCAGGAGAAAGTTATCGTTATAACTATGACAGCCTTGATCGTATGATATTTGTTCAAAATCCGGCAGGAGGTATATCCTATTTTACATATGATGCATTGGGACGAGTAATAAAGGCAGAAAATGAAAATGGAAATCAGACCTGCTATGAATACACTCCAAACGGTAATCTTGCAAAAGTTACGGATGCCATGGGAAATGAGACTTTCTACCAGTATGATGCAATGGGACATCTGACACAGAGCAGTTGCACCGGAGCAGAGGGGGAAGAACCACAGAACACGGTATATACCTGGGATAAGGAAGGACATGTCACAGCAGTGACAGACCCGCTGGGAGATGTGGAGTGCTATACCTATGATCCGGCTGGAAGAATGAAAGCAAAGATAGATAAAGATGGTTATGAGACATCCTTCCACTACGGAAAAGATGGACAGGTAGAGGAAATCTGTTATGCAGATGGACGAACAGTATCTTTGACTTATAATGCAATCCGCCAGTTAGAAGAAGTAAGAGATTGGCTTGGCACAACTAAGATTGCCATGGATGAGGCAGGACACATTGCTTCTGTTACAGACCCATATGGAAAAACCGTAGGTTATGAATGGGGCAGTATGGGTGAGAGAACGGCAATTTGTTATCCGGATGGAAGAAGGGCGGCATACGAATATAACGAAGCCATGCAGTTGTCGGCGTTAAAACTTCTTTCAGATGATGCACAGGAGAAAACAATTCTCTATAGCTACGATGAAGCTGGAAGACTGACTGGAAAGCAATTTCCGGGAGGAAATCGTACAGACTATAGCTACAATGGGGCAGGAAAAATCAAAGAGATTTTACATACCGGAGCAGACTTTACAGAACGTTATCACTATGATTATGATGTTATGGGAAATAAGGTCTTGGCTGAAAAAGAGAGACCGGGACTGCCGGAAGACAGTGGAAACTTTTCCTATGATTATGATGCATTAAATCGACTGACCAGTGTAGCATGTAACGGAAAGACCCTTCGTACCTATGGATATGATGCCTTTGGAAACAGAAATACCAGGACAGAGTACCAGACAGCAGGGGAACTTGTAACAACCTATCATTACAATACAAAGAATCAGTTGACGCAGGAAATAAATGCAAGCGGAACCAGGAATTATAATTATGACCACAGAGGAAACCTGTTATCCGTAACAAGCGGAGAAGAGGTTTTAAAAGCATACGGATTTGATGCGGCGAACCGGATGAGCAGTTCTGTTGACCGGACAGCCGGAGAAATCACGAAGGCATACTATCAGTACAATGGTCTGGGGCATCGTGTGGGTCAAACTATTGCATCAGGAAATGCAGATGTAACTCAGACCATCCGCTATACACTCGATCTTACCCGTCAGTATCATAACCTCTTACAGAAAACCGGAAATGGATTAGATCAGACTTATTTCTGGGATGGTAATGTCGCAGGAATGGAAGAGAATGGAAGAGACCATTTCTATTTCCAGGATGATTTGGGAAGTCCGATGCGTCTTGCAGATGAAGGGGGAAGAAGTGAGGAAGTCTATGGATTTGACGAATTTGGTAATGATATTCGGACTGCAAAAGATATCTTTAAAGATTCTTTACAAAGCTTCGGATTTACCGGTTATCAGATGGACAGCGTTGGTGCACTATACTTTGCACAGGCAAGACGATATGATGCCGGAGTTGGCAGATTTATCAGCGAAGACTTTATAAAGGGGCATATTGCTGCACCATATACAATGAACCATTATAGCTATTGCTGGAACAGACCGTTGGATTTGGTTGATTTGAATGGTATGGACCCGAATGCAGGTGTGATAAAGGCATTGATGGATATGTTAAAATGTGATGAGACGGTATCGTACATTTTTTATACAACTGGAGAGAATTCTGATTTTACAGATCAGGCAAATTGGAAAAAAGAGCAGTTAGAGAGTGAAGGCAAAAATGTCGTAATGATACCAATTGCAAATGCAAATGATTTCGTAGATGGTTGGAATCATATGGGAATGACACCAGATGGAATTGCAAATATTGAGGATGTAGAAATATATACTCATTCAAATGAAACAACATTTATTTTTATAGATAATACAGAGACAGAAGCTTTAAGTATTTCGGGAAAAAATAAATCAGGTAAAGCTATTAAAGGAATATCAGATTTATCATATAAAGAGATAGAAACCTTGAATATATATGGTTGCAATTCAGGAAATTTGAGTACATACTTTATAGCAGGTTCTAATATTGCTTCAGGATTATCTAAGATAGTGAGTGGTGATGTTTATGCATATGACGGAAATGTGGCATTTGGTCCAACATGGACGAGACCATTTAGTAAATATGGTGAATATGAAGATCGATTATCCAATATACAGAAAAGTTATATAAAAATATCGGTAGAAAATAGATGGTTTTTTGAACCGATGGGAAAGCTTAGATATAAGGAGGGTAAATTAGATGGAAAATGTGATGAATAGAAGAAAGGGGAAAAGGAAGATGGTAGTTATAGGTATTATTGTTCTTATTTTTATAGTATTAGTTATATTTCTTAAAATGAAATACGGTACATATGGATTACACGATTTTAATTGTTTTTTCCGTCAAAGCAAACAGGAAATTTTAGAAAAAGATGGGGAGCCTGTTAACAGGGAAAAACTATATGGAAATTGCGAGGATATTAAATTTGAAGATATAGAATATACCTTTATTGGAAATTATCCGGAAAGTGTTAGAATTACGGATCCTGATATTCGATTTGGAATACTGCAAATTGGGGTAGGCTCATCAAAAAAAGAAGTTATGCTGGCATATGGATTAAAGAAAACTTTAAGCAATGAGGAAGAAAATGAATATGCAGTTCAAAATGGTCTTTATTCAACGTCATTCTATTTTGATGCAAATGACAGAGTATATAAAATTGCATGCGGAACAGGAGTATAGCGCGGAATGAATTCAAGGGAGAAGAACAAGGATGTTTAGAGTGAAATATAAGAAAGAACAAATCTTGAAGGGACTTCGTTGCTTTTCAATAGAAATAGCAATTTTATGGACAATTATTTTAATAGATACTTTAATAAGCAAATATTATGGGAAGTATTCTGGTATACATTTGTCACAGGTTGCTGCAAGTATACCGAAGGAATATATGAATAGTGAAGAGACTGAACGTTACAAAACGGATAATGAATTTCTGATAAAATCAAAGGAAAATACTTATATGATTTATGGAATTGAATTGTCCAATGTCGATGAAAGCAGTCTGGTAACTTTCCTGGATGAAGAGGATTTAAAAAAGTTAAAGTCAGCAAATTCATTCAGTCAGATATTAGAGGGAATCCAGGATGGAGTAGGATTCCTGTGGGGAGATGTGGTTACAGGAAATACAAAAAAATCATCTTATACATGTTATTATTTTTCTTCAATAGAAGAAGGATATGATGGGGATTACCAAGTATATATTATATTCTATATACAGGAAGATTTAAAATATATGGAGATATGTGTAATGGATGAGGAACATGTTTTGTCAGAAAAACAGAAGAAACATATGTGGTTATATACAGGTCGATGATAAGGGGTAAAATGTGAAATAGATACTGGAATGAAGGATTGACTATTGAAATAAGATAGTCTGGTTTGTTAGGTAGGAGAAAAAAGTGACAAATTATATATATATTTTCATGATTATAACGCTCATAGGTATAGGAATTGGCATAAGGGGTTTTAATAGTGAAGATAGCGATACCAAAACTACAATCAAAAATATTCCACGAGGATTGAAAAAAGTTTTACTGATTGGAGAAAATGTACATAAGGTAGATATGGTAATATTAATTGGAACAATTATGTATTTGTTGTTTACGGTCGGGGTAGTAGGTATTTATCTGTTTGCAAATTATAAGCTAAAGGTTCATTTACAATATATACTAAGTGGAGCAGTTCTAGGCATTTTATTTGTAGAAATTTTTATCATTGTATCAGCAGCATACAGAGAAAAAAGAAATGAAACAAAACAGGTGCATGTACGTGAAACGGTTTATATATCGCACAAAGAAAAAGAAATTGTATGCGAACTGTTTTCAAAATATGTTATATTATCTAACAAATGTAAGAAGGATATAAAAGGAACGGTGTATATTTTTCCGGCAACCGTGTTTACTACAATTGATGTAGATGGGAATATATTTAGAAAGACATCAAACGGAATAGAATATTTATCTAATGTGGGCGCGTATAAAAGTTTGGCAGAGCAGTTGACGAATGAAGGATATCAGGTTATTCGTTTTGAAACTAAAATAATAGACAACAGAAATATGACACTTGAAGAATTGTTAAATAAAATAGTGGATGTGATTAATGAAATTCAAAGTGAAACAGGAGAACACCCAATTTATTTTATTGGTCATAGTATTACATGTAATATTTTATTATTGCTACAAAAAAAGATAAAGCCACAGGGACTAATTTTGTTATTTGGTGGTGGAGAGACGGGAAAACAACGGATTATAGCTAGAAGAAAAATGGATAAGTGGGGTAGAAGTAGAAAAGTTAAGGAAAGAGATATAGAAGGAGAATATGAAAAAGTAGAAAAGTTATTAGAAGAAGGAAATGTGGTTGTAGCAGATAAAGAATTATTTAATAAGAGAGCAGAATTTTGGATTTCAAATATGTTGGAAATAAAAAATCCGGTTTTGTGTATAGCATCAGAAACTGATTGGAATTATAACGGAAAAGAGATAGCCTCAATGGTGCAGAATCCCAAAATAACGTTTAAGATATTAACAGATATAGATGCTACGATGAGAGTTGGGTTTAGAAATCATAGGGCAGCAAATAACTTGACATATATGGGATATTTGAATCAAAAAGGGAAAAGAAAACCTGAAGAAGGGATAGATATACCATGGTATTCGGAAAAAATTGGAACATACATAATTGAATATATGGAAGCGAATAAAGAGTAATATAAAATATTCAAAAGGAGATAGAGGCATCGCCAAGAGGGGCAGAATACAATGGAAAAAATACAAGGTTTTTTAAAGACAAAAAAGAAATACGAAGCCAATTTATGGAATGATCAGATGGGATTTTTCCTAATAACAATTATCTTTTTAGGGGTGCAAATATTGAATTCATGGAAGGTATTTGCTGTCTGCGTAATAATAGAAATTTGCCTGCTGATATAAGATTGTATACTCGCTGATGTTAAAAGGTGACTTGGTCAGTTGCAGACTTCAATATGGAGATGGGCTATGGTGAAAAAGGGCAAAGCAATTTTAAAACAAACAGGAGCAGGAATTTTTTCATATGTTTTGTTCTGTTTAGGTGGAGCATATGAGAGTTATTATCGTGGAGCCAATATGGGCTTTACAGCATGTATAGCAGTGTGTGTAATAGCTTTTATTATTTTGGGGGCAATAGTTTCATTTATAAGAAAGGAATACGATTATAGAAAATACAATGCACATATATGCTTATTTGTTTCACTGGGACTTACGATACAAATAATGGTGCAGGGAAACTTGCCGCCTGAAAAAAGCGCAGCAATTTGTATTATAAGTTATGTGATTTCTATAATATTGGGAATTTGGGGGGCATTATTAACAACTGGAAAAATAGTAATTAAAAATAAAAATATAAGAAGTACGTTAAAAATTATAGAAACAATGAGTTTATTTTTATTAACGTGTTTGTGTGTGGTAGGAAGACGATTTTTTGGACGCAGAGGAGCAGTATTATTTAATGCATTAGGAAAACAAAAAAGTTCAGTATTTTTTTGGTGTTGTATTATGATTGCAACGATGCTTTTTGCATTTATGAGTGCATTTGTAAGAGTAGATATAATTGTGAGACCAGACTTTTATAAATCCAGAAATGAAAATAGTAATTAAAACATTACTTTTATAGAATGGGGGAAAAAGATGGTAAAGAGTAAAAGAAGAGCAAAGGTAGTTATAGGTATTATTATTCTTATTTTTATAGTATTAGTTATATTTCTTAAAATGAAATACGGTACATATGGATTACACGATTTTAATTGTTTTTTCCGTCAAAGCAAACAGGAAATTTTAGAAAAAGATGGGGAGCCTGTTAACAGGGAAAAACTATATGGAAATTGCGAGGATATTAAATTTGAAGATATAGAATATACCTTTATTGGAAATTATCCGGAAAGTGTTAGAATTACGGATCCTGATATTCGATTTGGAATACTGCAAATTGGGGTAGGCTCATCAAAAAAAGAAGTTATGCTGGCATATGGATTAAAGAAAACTTTAAGCAATGAGGAAGAAAATGAATATGCAGTTCAAAATGGTCTTTATTCAACGTCATTCTATTTTGATGAAAATGACAGAGTATATAAAATTGCATGTGGAACAGGAGTATAGTTCATTTTAAAGTTAAGGAATGGAAAAGATGATATACATATATACATTATTTTTTATTTTGCTATTTACATATGGAATCCGAATATTATTTAGAGAGTGTTTTGCAAATTTATTTGGAGTCAGAACAAATTTTAACCAAGGCGGGGGAGTAGTAGGTGGTTGGGCATTAATATATGTAAGGCTACTAAGTATATGCGCTTTGTTTAGTATCATGATAGGTTTGTGGGCATGGAAAGATGATATATTTAATCTTTGGAAACTATTTGATAATTCGGAAAAATTGGTGTGGGGCAAATGTCTGTGCAGAATAGTCATTATTGGTATTTTAATAATTAATGTAGGGTGCAATATAAAAAGAATTTTGATACATCTGAAAACAGAAGTAATAAAAAACGAATTTGCTCAAAGTATATTAACAAATGGTCGTGGTGTAGTATTAACTTTAACGATAAGTACGGTCTTTGATATATATTTACTACAGGCAATATTGTGTGTTATGACAGGGAATATACATCCGGCTGTCTTAAATGCATGGAAAGCCGGAATTGTAGGAAAGGTAATATTGATTGCATTTGAAAAATTGTTTTACAGTGAGAAAATTTGTATATACCAGAATGGAACGGTAACATATTCTACATTATTAAAACGGGGATACGGCAATAAATTGTATTTTGAAAAAGACCATAAGAAAGCGAATAAAGCAAGATTATATGTAGATGGTGAAGAAGTATTAGAGACGGCATTTTTTAATATTGATCAGTTACTGAAAACTATGGAAAAAAGAATGATGAGGAAGTGAAATCAGATGCAAAAGTGACTGGAAAGAAAATTCATTATATGAAAAGTACTAAGAGAAATGAACGGACATGCAGAACAATCGCAATTTCAGTAGGAGCAGCACTTGTTGTACTTGGAGTTTTATTTTATGTTTTTTTTGCAAGTAAAGTTGTAATGATTGTGATGTGGCTTTTGGCATTATTATATTATCCAGCACTTCTGGTGATAAAAAGAACATATGATAAATCCTTTTATATCATTTTTAACAGGGATTATATGCTAGTAACGGGATATAAAGGGACCGCATTTGTTAGTGAAAAAATAGAATATTCAAAGATAGGCTACATAATGACTGGAGATAATTGCCCTCATAGGACTATTTTTGGAAAGACACCTGAAAAGTTACGCAGAGATTATGGTGCATTTACAGATGTTTTTGACCGAAAGAAGGAGTATTTATTTTCATATGCAATGAATGATGATATAACACAGGAAATAATGGCAAGATGTAAAAATGTGAAAGAGATATTGGAATTGGATTAGAGCAAATCATTCCATACAGTAGTGGAGGCAGTGATGAAAAAGAGTAAGGAAATATTAATTTGGGGTAGTACACTTCTTTGTATATATTTTGTGGCGTGGCTGATATTTACATTAGATATTTTTAGTAAAGGAAAAGATATAGAAAATAATTTGAAGATGGCATTAGGAGTAGTTTTTCTTCTCTTATGTGGGGGAGTGATAGCGATGGTGCATAAGGAGTATGACTACAGAAAGTATGCGGCATATATTTCTGGGGTTATATCTGTGGCTTTAATAATTCAGATTGCATTGCAGGGAGAAGCAATGGGAGAAAAGAGAGTATTTATCTGTTTTTTCAGTTGTATTTTATCTGGATTACTTGGAATTTTGACTACACTGATTGGAACGAAAAAGATTGAAATAAAAAATAGGCATATAAAAGAAATAGGGATATATTTTTTTACATTGTTTGGTTTTGGAGCATTGTTTTTGGCAAGTGTAATGAAAAATATGTTAGGCACACGTGGACGCGTGATAATGAAAATGTTTGGCAGTCAGGAGAATGCTACAAAAGGAGTTGAATATATATCCTTAATATTTCCGACTATTTTGTTTTTTATAGCTACAATGAGCATAACAACTGTTATATTAGATCCAAAGGGATATAAATCAAGAAAATATATTACCAGCGATATGAGTAAAAGCGAACAAAGGAAAATGCAATTGGAAACCCAGTTTTTAAATCATATAGTATGGGCAAATTTATGTGCGGAAAATTGGAAAAAGAAAGGATTTCTGGATTTTAAAGAAAAGGAATTGCTGTTTGGTGAAAAATATGTATATCCAAATGGTGAAAAAATAAAAATTTTATATAAAGATATTGCAGAAGTCAGAAAGGAAAAGTTGTTTGGCATTTTCCCAAACCAGATGACTATAGTCAAAAAGGATGGAACAAAATATAGGTTTATTTTAGAAAAACGGAATAAGGTGATAGAGTTTTTGCAGAAGAGGTGATAGTGTGAAATATTTTTTAATTATATTGATAATTATAGCATTTGTGATAGGAATTTTTGATTTAAAGTTTATGCTTGAATGTAAGAAAGAGCAGAAAAATAATAAAGCAGAAGCATTTATCTATGTAGGGGATAAAAAAATAATATGGATATTTGGAATTCTGTTTTATATAATTAGCGTTTTGGAATGGGTGATTCTGTTATTTTCAATAGAAATAGCGTCACTATTTCTATTTCTTTTTTGCTGCTGTATGGTTCAACTTGGTTTTGCAACATTTTTGTGTCAGCATTTTACTTATTCGGCAGTATTTATAAAGAAAAATGAAGTATTTTACTATGCAGAAAGAAAACTAAAAAATATCCCAATCGGGCAAATCACCGGGGTTAGTGCAATGCCGGGAAATGTGGCATATCTGTTTTTTGATGAAAAAAAGGAAAGACTGTTTGAACTTCAAATGAAAAAAGCTAATGCGAGAAAAATGCTGGAATATATCATAGATAGACAGCAGAACAATTAGAAGAACGAAAAGGAGCAGGTCGCAATGGGAATCAGGGAAAAGTTGCATTTTTTTAAGAATAAAGATAATGCGGAGGAAAATAGTTCCAAAGAGGTAGCAAGAAAGTGTGTATTAAAAGTACAGGATAAGTTCCGCCTTAGAAATACAGATGATATCGTGGTTGTAGGTGAACTGAAGGGAAAAATACAGGTAGGTGATGCTGTCTACATGAGCAATTTTTCGGATGATGATGGAGAAATACTGGTGACAGTAGTGCTCGGAATAGAAGTTGGTCCGGGAAAAGCTGTGCGTGAAGCAGAAAACTGCCGGGTAGGATTGAAACTGGAGCAGGCTGGAACTTATCCGATAAAATGCGGAACAATGGTATATTCAAGAGCTGCAACAGTTGCAGAAGTACATGATGCCTACATTTCCGGTTTGGGAGATACTTATGTATCGTCAAAACAACTGGTACTTTCACAGAAAGAACTTGATGAGTTAAGCATTACGGATTGTTCAGAAATCTGGCGTTTGTATGCGTGGTATAAAACGAAAGTAATTCCGGCAAAGGATGATGCTGAGAAAGAAGAAGTCCGAAAGCGGATTGGTGTAATTGCAAAATCCCTTGTTCAAAAGGTATTGGAAGCACCTGCTATTTATTGCGTATACAGTAAAATCACAGGAGAGCCGGCACTTTTTTCCCAGACGGTAGACCGACAGGATGGCACATATATGTGTACACCACCTGACATCTGGATTCTGACTAAGGCATATAAGGATATATTTAAAGTCAGATTCCCGGAAGAACGGTATGAAATCAGAGAAATCAAAAACGATGATTCCCATAAGGCAATTTACAATTTCCTGGGATACTGTTTTTATATGAATGGTGCCTGTGGAGTCAAAGTGGTAAATGAAAATACGGCAATAGCAGCACCGGAATTTGTTCCGGAGCCGGACTACAGCAACATACCGGAAATTAGCGTTCCGGTTACTAATCCTGACCTGGTAAGATGGATGCTTCTGATTGCTCAGCTTGGGCAGCCGGCAACAGACGAGCAGAAACTTATTTACAAATTATATTTTAGATTTCTGTCCATAGAAATGACAAAAGCCAGATTTATTATTCCAACTAAAACGTCAGAAGATTTTCCGGAGCCGGATGAAAATGGCAAGACGGTACTGAAAAAGGATATGCAGATTTCACTTCCGACCATAGAAGGAAAGCACAATAATGCAGCGGTCAGAATGTATACGGACTGGAAGCGGCTGCAGGATGCTATGGGAGATGGCTGGAAAGGAATGGTACAGCCGATAGAAGGAATCATTGACCAGTTTGACTGTGCCATCAATCTGACCGAGCATGAGAAAGCCGGCTGCTATGTCGATAAGGAAATGTTCCGGGAAATGCAGTCCTTTGAAAAAGATTTCCAACAAAATAATTGACAAGAAATGACAAAGAGAGTAATCTATTAACAGAAAAAGTAATTTGATGAATGGGAGTATGAGTTATAAGCGATAGCTAGTACAAATATCACATAATTCAGATATGTTGGAATTCTCCAGCGGTAATCCCCATTTGAGACTAGTTAATATATGCAGGTAAAGAGAGCTATTATGTTAGTATATTGAGAGCTTTTTATTTGCATATCAAAAAGGCAGTTATACAAAATTACACATAAATATCAATTAACTAATATGAGAGAAAACTTTATTCGGGTTGATTGGTTTATATGACGGATAATCAGGTATTATCAGTCAGAAATCTAAACAAAATGGCAGGAAAATATTTGAGTCAAAGTAATCATTCGAAGGAGATACGGAATAAATATGCGAATATTTGAGTCATATTGGAATAATTTTTTAGTAAATGATAAATATAGCGGGATTGCATTTGAAGATCTTATAGAAGAACTATTAAGCCTTATGTATGGAAAAAAATGGTTGCGCACACCAAAAACCCACGATGGAAATAGAGATTTTTATCTTAATATTAACAACAATACTTTGTGGGCAGAATGTAAAAATTATAGAGATCATATTTCCTTAAAGACATTAGCACCTACCCTTGTCATGGCTCAAATCTGTGATGCGAATACTATTTTATTTTTTAGTAGATCTGAAATTAATCATTTTGCCAAAGAAAAAATTACAACATACGGATATAAAACACATAAACAAACTATCTTCTATGATGGTGAACTACTCGAAAAACTAATAATTAAATATAATGAATTATTATCTCTTAAATATCAATTACGATTAGAAGAGTTAGACACTGAAGCGAATTTGAATACTATTTTTAAAGTATCAGAATTTTTTTTCCCTTCAATCATATCTAAAATGGTTACATCTGCGGATGATGACTTTATAAGTTATAGATCTGTTGAAAAATTGCATTATAATGAAATCTTTTCATTGCTAATAACAATAATAAATAATGCTAGTGCAAATGCCACAGTCGAAATATCTTTTTCCGAAGTTAATAGAGATCGATTTTTTTATGAATACCTAGATAACAATATATATTCCGAGTCAAATATTATTAAAAAAATTAATTTAAAACCGGGTGAAAGTACAGCAATATCTTTTAATTTAAGAGTGACAAAATTTAAAAATGAACTACTTTTGCCAAATTTCCATGTTAAATATATGAATAATGATAACCAAACATGTGAATGGAATTCAGAAATAAAAAAAGTTATATGTGAGTGGGTCGGAGAAACAAAACTTATAGGACATCATTATAATCATATTATTGAAATGGTAAAAGATAGATTGGTAAATAACATAGAATTTAGTGCGTTACTTTTAACCGGTAGTAGTGGTATGGGTAAAAGTAGAATCCTTAAAGAGTGTTGTTGCCCATTATTGGCAAATGGTTATCGTATATTAGAAATTAATGTAACTAAGGAACATTCAACTGCTAACTTTATAAAAGATATTATTTATTTTTTATATGAAGTGCCATCTGAACTCGTTACTCAAATAATCATAGAGCGTATAGAAGGGAAAGCATATGAAGGTTTATCTATAAATATTGATATGATTACGCGAATTGCACATATGATAGATTCTCTTGATGATGATTTAGAAATTTTTATGGAACAATATAAAGAATTATTGTTTCAGGAACTATCAAAAAAGAAAATAGCACTTATCATTGACAATATACAATTTGCTTCTCCGTTATTTCAGCAATTTTGGCAATCTTATATTGATTTCTCTGTGAATCAAGTTCATACGAACAAAACTATTTTTTTGATATCTGTAAATTTAGATTATATGTCGGAGGAAAGTGCTAAGTTTATATATCTATTACAAAATAGCAATATAAAACATTTTGTTAATGAATTTATAGATGGATTTAAAGATATTAACCAAGGATTATTATTTTTACGAGAATTAACCTATATAAATAATGAAGATTGTGATGAACTATTTAAAAAAATTATTGAATCTGTTTCTTTGAATCCATTTAATTTGTATCAGATGGTAAAATTCTTAGAAGAAAGTGAGATAATAAAACACCCAAAAAATATGCAGGGATATCTTCTTACTACAGAAGCAACTTTGAAAACAGCAATGAGAATTCCTAAAAATATAAATGATGTATTAAAAAGCCGTTTTGATTTTATTTTTTTACATATAGAGAAATCTTCATTTGCTTTGATTTTGTCATCTTGTTATTTGTTTGAAAATCTTGATGATACACTTATTGAATTGTTGGATATCAGTAAATCAGATTTAACATATTTAGTAGAACATCAAATAATTATACAAACCGAGAATGGTTATCATTTTATTCATGATATAATAAGGAAATATTATGAACAATATGGAGCACATGATTATTTATATTGCTTACGAGGAATTACTTCTCCAGATAAACTTCAATATTATGAAGATGTATTTAAATTATATAAGCTCTGTGTATTGAAAAACGAGGAATATATGATTGAATTATGCAATAAGCAAGATTTATCAAGTATATCAGTGAGATTACAAAAAATCTTTCTGGAAAAACTATTTGATCTGTGCATTGGAAATAGAAATATACAGAAAAAAATGTCTTTTTGGCTAGATTCCTTATGTTGGATCTGTAATAGCACTCGTAATGTACTAGGTTCAGAAAAGGCATTGCAATATCATAAAAGAGTATTTTCTTATTTAGATAATCAGCATGAATATTTTTCTGAATTTTGTGGTATAGAATTGCGTCGATTACTTCATTCACATTGTGATATTTATATACAGATGAACCAAAGAGGCAATGCAATTACATTTGCAAATAAAGTAATAAATAAACTATCTTTGATTCCTGATAAAAATGATAATACAGATGAATATTATGTGATAAAAGCGATTATGTATAATAGAATTTATTGTTCTTATAATAATGCTTACCCCACTGTTGAAATAAAGCAAGAGCGAACGGATGCATTGAATAAGTCTCGTTTGTTGATTTCATGTATTAAGGATGAGGCGAAACGTAATTTGATTACATATTTGAATAATTCTGATGAAGGATATTGTTTTTATGGCTTCTATTCGGATTATTCTAAACTAATGCAGAAATGGAATCTATGCTTAGTTGATATTTCTATTTTTGCACCAGAAAAAACCATGAATTATTACAGAAAACAAGTTCAATGTCACCTTATTAATCAAGACTATGAAGGTGTAACAGAATATATTATGAAAGGGCGAGATTATTTAAAAAATGGAGAATATTCTCATGAGCCATTAATTTTTAATACCTTTTTTATTATGTCTGAGATTATTAACCATTTACAACATTTTCCAGGAAGAGACTATTCTTATATAGAAATTTTAATAGATAAATTAACTCAGATGCAATTAATCCTTAAAAATAATAAATTAGCTGATATATATTTACTTAAGGGGATTAATGCGTTTTATACAAATAATATTGAAATGGTTTATCACACATTTAAAATGGCATATCTAGAATACAATAGAAATGAAACATCATATTATTGGATCAAACGTGAACTTATGAGAGAAAATATCATAACGGCTTATGCCATTCTAAATATAAATGGAAATAACCACGATGTTTCCTTTTTATCACACGATTGTATTGAAAAAATATTATCTTTTTTAAATACAGATTTTGAAGCAAAAGGTATTATTCGGACAAATGACAAATTATTTAATTTGCCCTTGGTTATTTAGTAAGTTTCATCGAAAACCAAAGGCGCAGGTACAATATTGCCATGACGATCAATAATAAGATCTTGTGATATGTCACGTAGGTTAAACCAAAGAGCATTGTTATGCAAAGAGGTAAATATATCCACAAAGTATAAAATCGGTGTAGCCAAATCAATATAATTATACGAAATTGTATCATGCAATATAATGTGTTGACAGTCTCTTTGTGTACATGGAAGCTCCAAAATATCCAAGAACTCTACATTTAATGTAGAAGAAATTATTTGGTAATATTCTTTGCGATTATATAGAGTAGACATATCTATAAGCATAAATTTAGAAGGTATATTAGGAAAATTTTTACGTGCATAAGAACATGCAACGGTATACCATTCATTAATGTCGTAGTTTAATTTATTGTAATCTTTCATTGCAAAAATCCCTTTTGCATCTGAACGATAATAGCTAAAATTAGTTTTCGAATTGATTTTTGAAGTGCTACCTTTGTGATACGCGCAAGACTTTGCAGCAACCCAATTTTCATAGCCTTTTTCTGTAATTTTAATACAATAATCACAATCTGTATACGCATAAGGAATTTCTAAGTCCATTCCTCCTATTTCATTAAAAATAGATTTCTTCGTCATTAATATAGCACTACAGATAGCTTGTACTTTTCTATTATACATAGCTAATGGGTGATCAAATTTGGCTCCCATTAGTGTATGTGCAGAATTGAATCGAGAATACATAATTCCGAAATCTAAAATCCTTTGATTAAGAGGATTAATAAGTTTTGCGCCTACAGCACCAATTTTAGGTGAAGAAAGTATAAGGCTTAGCAGAGATTCATACCAGTTATCCCATACAAATATGTCTGCATCAATAAAGGTTATTATATCTCCGGTACATTTTGAAACTCCAAAATTGATAGCTTTTGGATATTGTATATTTTCATATATTTTATAATAAGTACAGTTCGAAAAAGGAATATCAAAGTCTAAGTCTTCATGATTGATATTATTACCTACAATTATAATTTCTATATCTGCAGATATCGTATCAAGAAGTCTTTTTAAGCAATAAAATAACATGTTTTTATCTTTATGAAAGGTAATAATGATTGATTGTTTCATATGTAGACACTCCTTTTATTATTCATCAGTTTTTGCTTGAAATAACCGTTTGCCAGTTCGCACAGATTTCTGACTGATAATACCTGATTATCCGTCTTTTTAATAAGAACAATCCATAATTAACAATTCCAAACAGCGCTCGTTTAAATTCTGCTATCCTCATCTGTCATTTCGTGTTACAATAATTCCACACAGAAAAATCTACATGAGAGGATGTGAACATCATGTGTAATTTGAGTCAGGGAATAAAAGAAGATGGGATGGCAGAAATCTTTGCACGCATGAGCAGAAAAGGTTATTCACCAGAGCAGATTGCAGAGATGACAGATACAGACGTAAGAGAAGTAAAAGCACTCCTGCAAAGAATAAAATAGAAATATAATATAGAATAAATATACCCCCTAAAAGGACTGTTAGAAAGGCAAAAATGCTGTAAAAATGCTGCCAATTCTAACAGTCCTTTTCGATTTTTACCCCACCCTGAAATTCTTCCTCGGATGTTTATTCATCAGAATGTCCCGCTGCTTTGCTGTGGAAACATGGGTGTAGATTTCCGTGATGTGGATGGAACTGTGACCAAGCATTTCCTGGATGTAGCGGATATCCACGTCAGCTTCTAAGAGGCTGGTAGCAAAGGTGTGGCGGAACATATGCGGAGTGATGTGCATATCAATGGAAGATAAACGGCAGTATTTCCGGATGGTTCGACGGACATACTGGTCGGAGAGCGGGCGTCCTGCCTGGTTGACGAAGAAGCGGTTGGTACGCTTAATATCAGGAAGGTAACATTTCCGGTATTCCAGCAGGGTATGGACAACATCGTCATTGCCAATCTGGAGGAGCCGCTCTTTGGAACCTTTGCCGAAGATAAGCAGAGTCCGGTTGGAAAGGTTGATGTCATCCGGTGTGATGGAACACAGCTCAGAGATTCGGATGCCGGTGGCGAAGAGCAGCTCGATAACAGCAGCATCCCGGAGCGCATTTTTTCGCTGGAAATCGGTAGCGGCGTGGGAGTATTGGTGATAGATAGAAGATAAAAGCAGTTCAATCGTAGGAAGCGGAATGGTTTTAGGCAGAATCACCGGTTCCCGGAATTTGATATGCAATTTGTTAAAAGGATTGGAGACAATGCGGTCGCGGTAGTCGAGGTAGTGGAAAAAGGCTTTGAGGGAGGCAAGCTTTCGCTTTACGGTTTTGGGCTTGAATTGTTCATGAAGGGAGGCAACATAGGACTCTAATATGGCAGGAGAGATGTCAGATATACTGTAAGCAGAAGGAAAAGCAGCCGCAAGGCTGACACCAAACTGTGTAAGGTCGATGCGGTATGCTTTTAAGGTTTTGCCATCAAGGCGTTTCTGGGTGCGGCAGTAGGTTAAATACTGGTTCATTTCAAAGTTAAAATCATGCATAATAAATACTCCTTTGTATGTGGCAGGAGGCTGTCCTGCCTGAATATAGATATAAGAGTATATCATAGAAAAATTTTTTATAAAAATTTCCAACTTTATATTGACAATTTGAAATCCCAAGCGTATTATGAACATATGAACAAATGCTCATATGTTAAAACGACCTGGAGGTGAGAAGATGGCAATGAACGATGTAGAATGCTGCGAAGAAAACTGCATTCATGCAGAGCTTCTGAAGAAGGCACGGGAGAAGATGCCGGATGAAGATGAGTTATATGATCTGGCAGAGCTTTTTAAAGTATTTGGTGATTCTACCAGAATCCGGATCCTGTTTGTATTATTTGGCTCGGAAGTATGTGTGTGTGATCTGGCAGAGACGTTGAACATGACGCAGTCAGCAGTATCCCATCAGCTTAAGATTTTAAAACAGGCGAAGCTGGTAAGCAGCAGGCGGGAAGGAAAATCCGTATTTTATTCACTGGCAGATGAACATGTAAGAACCATTATCGACCAGGGCAGAGAACATATTGAAGAATGAGGAGGACATTATTATGAAGAAAAAATTTAAATTGGAAGACTTAGACTGTGCAAACTGTGCAGCAAAAATGGAAGATGCAATCAAGAAAATCCCGGGAGTCAATGATGCAGTAGTAAGCTTCATGACACAGAAAATGACCATCGATGCAGAAGATGAGCGTTTTGAAGAAATTATGGATGAAGTAGTAAAAACTTGTGCAAAGGTAGAACCGGACTGCCGGATTCTGCGATAGGAGATAGCTTATGACAAAGAATCAGAAAAAAATGCTGGAGCGTATTCTGGTTACGGGTGTGTTATTTGTAGCACTTCTGGTATTGGAACACGTTGGTATCTTAGAACAGATAACACAGCCAGTCCTGATTTTTATTATTTATCTTGTGCCGTATCTTCTGATTGGCTATGATATTATATTTAAGGCTTTTCGGAATATCAGTCATGGACAGGTATTTGATGAGAACTTTCTGATGATGATTGCAACGTTTGGAGCATTTGGAGTACGGGAGTATTCCGAGGGTGTTGCAGTTATGCTGTTCTATCAGATTGGAGAACTTTTCCAGGGCTATGCAGTTGGAAAATCCAGACAGTCCATTGCAGATATGATGGACATTTGTCCGGAATATGCCAATGTGGAAGAGGATGGCAAGTTAGTCCAGGTAGATCCGGATGATGTGGAAATAGGCACTGTCATTGTGGTAAAACCGGGCGAGCGTATTCCATTGGATGGAATTGTAGTAGAAGGTGAGTCCATGGTCGATACCGCGGCACTGACCGGAGAATCTGTTCCAAGAAGAGCAGCAGAAGGTGATGAAATCATCAGCGGCTGTGTCAATGGAAGCGGTACTTTAAAGGTAAAAGTAACAAAAGCATTCGAAGATTCCACAGTATCTAAGATTCTGGAACTGGTGGAGAATGCCAGCAGCAAGAAAGCAAGAGTGGAGAACTTTATCACCAGATTTGCAAAATATTACACTCCGGTTGTTACCATTGGAGCATTAATTCTTGCAATCCTGCCACCGATTATTTTAGGCGGCGGCTGGGCTGAGTGGATTCAGAGAGCCTGTATTTTTCTTGTTATTTCCTGCCCGTGTGCCCTTGTAATCTCAGTCCCATTGGGATTCTTCGGTGGTATCGGAGCATCTTCTAACTTAGGTGTTCTTGTAAAAGGAAGTAACTATTTAGAGGCAGTGGCTGAGATGACCACTATCGTATTTGATAAAACCGGTACACTGACCAAAGGCGAGTTCAAGGTATCTGATGTACTTCCGGTAAATGGAAGCAAAGAGGAACTCTTAGAGCTTGCAGCCCATGTAGAAGGATATTCCAATCATCCAATTGCTAATTCCGTGCGTGAAGCCTATGGCAAAGAACTGGATATGAACCGGGTAACCGGAACAGAAGAAATTGCCGGACATGGAATTCATACATTTGTAGATGGAAAAGAAGTATGGCTTGGAAATGCCAAAATGATGGCAGCCCGGAATATTTCTTATACCGAAAACAGCAGTGCCGGAACCGTAATTTATGTTGCGGTAGATGGAGCATTTGCCGGAACCATTGTAATTTCCGATTCCATTAAGGAGGGCGTAAAAGAAGCTATCCATAGCATGAAGAAGTTAGGCGTGAAGAAATGCGTTATGCTGACCGGAGACCGTAAGGCAGCAGCACAGGCAGTAGCAGATGAACTGGGACTGGATGAAGTGCATGCAGAATTACTGCCGGGTGACAAGGTAAGTGAGGTTGAGGCACTTCTGAAAGAACAGCATGAGAAAGAAAAACTTGCATTTGTGGGTGATGGCATCAACGATGCACCAGTACTGACCAGAGCAGACATTGGAATTGCAATGGGAAGTATGGGTTCCGATGCGGCAATCGAAGCTGCAGATGTAGTTCTTATGGATGATGATGTGCGAAAGATTGCATCTCTTGTGAAGATTGCAAGAAAGACACTTTCCATCGTGCATCAGAATATCGTATTTGCACTTGGCGTAAAAGCAATTGTGCTGATACTCGGTGCATTTGGTATTGCCAATATGTGGGAAGCAGTATTCGCAGATGTAGGTGTATCTGTCATTGCAATTTTAAATTCCATGCGGACTCTGCGCATTGCAAAGAAATAGTATAAAGGCGTTTATTGAGAAAAAGAATCAGTAAACGCCTTTCTTTTACCAAATGGGTAGGCTATACTAACAAAAGTAACAAAAAACTAACAGACAGCTGGAAATAGTACAACATTGGGAAAGAGGGAAGCAGGAGTAACAAAATAAAAGAACTGAAAAAAGAGTCAGAAAAGAAAAAGGAGGATGAATATGTTTCTGGAGATTCAGGATTTGAAAAAAAGTTTTGGACAGGGAGAGGCAAAAACAGAAGTTTTGAAGGGAATTAATTTCTCTGTTGAAAAAGGTGAGATTTGCGTATTGTTAGGACCGTCCGGTTCCGGTAAATCAACACTTTTGAATATTATCGGAGGAATTGACAGCGCAGACAGCGGCTATATCAGCATAAATGGCGACAAGCTGAAGGATATGAGCGAGAAAAAGCTCACACAGTACCGCAGAAAGCACCTGGGATATGTATTTCAGATGTATAATCTGATCCCAAACCTCAATGTGAAGGAAAATATCGAGGTAGGAGCATATCTGAGTGATAAATCATTAGACATTGACGAATTGCTTAAGACACTGGGACTTTATGAGCATCGTCATAAGCTGCCAAACCAGTTATCTGGTGGACAGCAGCAGCGTACAGCCATTGGCCGTGCCATTGTAAAGAACCCGGATATTCTGCTCTGTGATGAGCCGACCGGAGCACTGGATTACAATACATCCAAAGAGATTTTGAAGCTGATTGAGGATGTAAATCAGAAATATGGAAATACCGTTATTATGGTTACCCATAATGATGCCATCAAAAACATGGCAGACCGTGTCATTAAGCTGCGTGATGGACAGATTCGAAAGGATTACACCAATGAAGTGAAGATTCCTGCACAGGAACTTGACTGGTAAAGGCGGTGATGAAAGTGAAGAGTCCATTAAGAAAACGAATTCCAAGGGAATTGAAAACAGATTTTGGAAAATATCTTGTGATTTTCCTGTTCCTGACAGCTACTATCGGATTTGTATCGGGATTTCTGGTGGCAGGAAGCAGTATGATAACTGCCTATAATGAGAGTTTTGAAAAGTACAATATTGAAGACGGTAATTTCGAACTGATGGAAGAAGCTGACGATACCCTGCTTACAGGATTGGAAAAAGAAGGCGTAACAATTTATGAGAATTACTATCTGGAAGAAGAGGTGGTAAATGGCAAGTCAGACAGTACCCTCCGTATTTTTAAACCAAGAAACGAAGTGGACAAAGTATGTCTGATGGATGGAGAAATGCCGCAGCAGGAAGATGAAATTGCAATTGACCGGATGTATGCGGACAATAATTCCCTGAAAGTAGGAGACGTCATTAAAGTAGGCGGCGAGAAAAAGACCATCAGTGGTCTGGTGGCATTATCGGATTACAGTGCGCTGTTTTCCGATAGCAAGGATCTGATGTTTGATGCCATAAAATTTGGCGTTGCCATTGCCACAGAGGATGCCTTTGATGCTTATGGTACCGGAAATCTCCATTACAGCTATTCCTGGAAATATGAAAAAACTCCGGCTGATGATACGGAAGCAAAAGAGAAAGCAGAAGATTTTATGAAAGTGCTGGGCAGTAAGGCAGCAATAGCAGCATACATACCGGCATTTTCCAATCAGGCAATTCATTTTACGGGAGATGATATGGGTGGAGACAAAACAATGGTAATGACGCTGTTATATATCCTGATAGCGATTATGGCATTTGTCTTTGCAGTTACCACCAATAATACGATTACAAAAGAAGCAGCAGTCATCGGAACGCTGCGTGCATCCGGCTATACCAGAGGAGAACTGCTGCGGCATTATCTGCATCTTCCGGTACTGGTGACAATCGTAGCAGCAATTATTGGAAATATACTTGGCTATACCGTATTTAAAAATATGGTAGCAGATTTGTACTATGGAAGCTATAGTCTGCCGACCTACCATACCATCTGGAATGGGGATGCGTTTATCCTGACAACGGTGATTCCGGCAATCATAATGATTGTTATAAATCTGCTTTTGATTTCTTCCAAACTGCGTATTTCACCACTGAATTTCCTGCGCAGGGATTTGAGCAGAAGAAAGCGGAAAAAAGCAGTAAAACTGCCGCATTTCAAATTCTTTAACCGGTTCCGTATCCGTATTATTTTACAGAACCGTGCGGGCTACCTGACTTTATTTATCGGTATTGCTTTTGCAGAAATTCTGCTGGTTTTCGGCATGATGATGTCACCACTTTTAGAGCATTATCAGGATGAAGTGCTGTCCCACATGCTTGCAGATTATCAGTATGTATTAAAAGCACCGGTTCCAACGGAAACAGATGGCGCAGAGACTTATCTTGCCGGTAGTTTAAAGACAATGCCGACAGAATTCAGCAGCGAAGAGGTCAGCGTCTATGGAGTTGAAAAAGACAGTGCTTATGTTGATATTGATTTCCCAAAAGAAGGTGTTTACATTTCGGATAGTTATGCAGAAAAATACCGGCTTGCAGAAGGCGATACCATTGAGTTAAAGGAAACTTATGGAGATAAGAAATACAAGTTTAAGGTGGCTGGAATCTATGAGTATCCGGCAGCAGTGGCAATTTTTATGCCGGAAGAGGAATATCGGGATGTATTTGACAAAGAGGAGGATTATTTCAATGGATATTTCTCCGATAAGAAGATTACCGATATTGAGGATGCCTATATCATGACGACCATTACAGAAGATGACCTCACCAAGGTATCAAGACAGCTTGATGTATCTATGGGCGGCATGTTCTATCTGATGAATGTATTTTCTGTTGCACTGGCAGCAATCCTTATTTACCTGATGACAAAGCTGATTATCGAGCGGAATGCTTCATCCATATCCATGGTTAAGATATTGGGTTACAACACCCGAGAAATCGGGAAATTATATCTGACAGCCACCACCTGGATTGTGGTGATATCCGTTATCCTGGGTGAAGCAATTGCTACAGAAACCATCAATGTCATCTACCGGGCAATGATGAGTGATTACTCCGGCTGGCTGAGCATCTACTATGACCCGAACATCTACTGGAAAATACTGCTTATGGTACTGGCAGCATACTTCGTAGTGGCATTGTTCTGCCTTCGGAAGATTCGGAAGATACCGATGGACGAAGCTTTGAAGAATGTAGAGTAGAATCGGAAAAGTTTTTCATTACTCGCATAAAGCGAAACTTAAATATTGTAACAATAAGAAATTAGAGAATATTAACAAAACCAGCAGTTTCACTGAAGAGAGGGCATCAACCATATCAATTAGAGCTGCTTAGAATTTCATCACAGACTGGCAACGCCGGTGCAGGGATGTACCGGCGAGGTGCAATGGAGCATGGATGCGACTTTGCACCGCTTGCCGGAAAGACCAATATATAAAATGGAAATTCTTAGCAGCTCTTATAGATATGGTGCCGCCCTTTTTCAGCGAAACTGCTGTTTTTTTTATATTATTGACATTATGAAAATATTGCTATCTTTATACAAGTATAATTTCTCCCCACCCAGCCAAACTAAAACCATATCAAACTAACTGAAATTCTTAATATGATAAAGAATTCTCACCACGCACATTTTATGTTGACAACAGAAACATAATTAGTTATGATAAACACAAGTTAGAAATAACTAACTAGAACGAAAGGGAAAGAAGCTATGAGTACAGAGATTCTGGAAATTGTACAACAGATGGATTTACACAATGCAGAGACGCAGTTAGCGTTACAATGTGCCCCATTGATCGCAGGAGTAAAGATATCCAATCTCTTAGTCGTTTCAACAGGCATGGAGGATGCGGTAAAACAGTGCCTGAGAAAATCCGGAATTTCATTCCTGCTACTGCTCAGGACCAGGGAAAAAGCTCGTTACCTTCTTTTTCGGAAGAAACCGTTGGAGGCGTATCTGATGCGTAAAGAGATACGGGAGCTGCTGCAGGAGTCCGGTTATCAGGACTTTACGCTCGGAAATATTCTCAGTACGTTTCAGAAACGTTACCAGGGTTATATGTGCGGAGAACCTGGCTTTCCTCATGAAATGGGAGTGCTGCTTGGCTATCCGGTAGAAGATGTAAGAGGATTTATGGAACAGAATGGACAGAATGCACTCTATCAGGGTTACTGGAAAGTGTATGCACACGTTCCGGAAAAGAAACGTCTTTTCGCACGCTATGATATGGAAAAAGAGACCATCATCCAGCTTCTCTCCAATGGAGTGGGAATGCGGGACATCATTGGTATTTATAATGACAGCATGCCGCAGAAAGCGGCTGTTTAGGAGGTAGAAAAAATGAGTAAGATTCAGGTAGTTTATTGGACACAGTCAGGAAACACACAGGCAATGGCTGAGGCTGTTGGAAGAGGAATTGAAGCAGCTGGCAAAGAAGCAGAGGTTGTTGATGTAAGTACAGCTGATATGGATGCATTAAAAGCTTCTTCCGTATTTGCAATGGGATGTCCTGCAATGGGTGCAGAAGTCTTAGAAGAAGGCGAGATGGAGCCATTCGTTGAAGAAGTAGAAGGCTTTGCAGCAGGAAAGAAAATCGCATTATTCGGTTCTTACGGATGGGGCGATGGACAGTGGATGCGTGACTGGGTAGACCGTATGACAAGCGCAGGAGCAACCGTTGTAAATGGCGAAGGTGTGATTTGCCAGGAAGCACCGGATGACGATGCAGTTGCTGCATGCGAAAGCTTAGGCAAACAGTTAGCAGGAATGTAAATTCCAAAAACAAAATCATTTCCGTAGGGTACAAACAAATTGTATTATATATCATAACCAGAAGAAGTCTTGCAGAAAACTGCGAGGCTTTTTCACATTTTATAAGCATCTGCATATACTGATAAGAAGGACTGGAAACAGGTGAAAGAATGAAAGTATTGAATCCGGGAGAACGCTCCGTGCTGGTACAGTATGTGCAGCTGGCATTAAACCGTGCGGGATATGACATAAGGAAAGATGGAATTTTGGGAGAGAATACCTGCAGGGCATTGCAGCAGTTTTTAAGGAAAAAGAGCGGGGAAGAATTTAACTGTAAAATAGATGATGTAGTGTGGGGGAAGCTTTTCCCCTATTTAAAAGGATATACGATGCATGAAATAAAATCCGGTGAGACATTATGGGGTATTGCGGCAAATTATGACACCAGTGTATCAGCGATTATGACAGCCAATCCAACAGTAAATCCGCTGGCACTGCGGACCGGAAGTATTCTTGCAATTCCATTCTCTTTTTCGCTTGTAGCAGAAGATGTGGCTTACACTTCTTATCTCAATGACTGGATATTGGAAGGTCTTACGGTACGCTATCCTTTCTTGGTTCAGGGAAATATTGGAAAAAGTGCGATGGGAAAGGAAATTCCCTATCTTCGGATTGGAACAGGAGAGAGGGAAGTCTTTTACAGTGGAGCATATCATGCCAACGAATGGATTACCACACCGGTCCTGCTTAAATTTGCGGAAGAATATGCCCATGCATTTGCGGCGGGACGCATGCTTTATACGGTGCAGGCAGCGTGGCTTTTTTATGGATTTTCCCTGTATCTTGTTCCCATGGTAAACCCGGATGGCGTGGATTTAGTGAATGGGGTATTGGAAGAGGGTGCATCCTTAGAAGAGGCAGAGCGCATTGCAGCTGATTATCCGAAGATTCCATTTCCGGATGGATGGAAAGCCAATATAGAAGGAATTGATTTGAATCTGCAATTTCCGGCGGGCTGGGAAAATGCCAGAAACATTAAATTTGCCATGGGATTTACAACACCGGCACCAAGAGATTATGTGGGAGAGGCTCCCCTTGTGGCACCGGAAAGCCGCAGTGTCTATGAATTTACAAGAGCCCATGATTTTTCGTTAATTCTGGCATATCATGCCCAGGGAGAAGTGATTTACTGGCGGTATCTTGACTATGATTCGGCAGATTCCAGAAGAATTGCAGAATATTTTGGTGAGGTCAGCGGATACCGGGTGGAAGAGACACCCTCTACATCTGGTTATGCCGGTTTTAAAGACTGGTTTATTCAGGAATTCAATCGTCCCGGCTATACCATTGAGGTGGGAATGGGTGTAAGCCCGCTTCCAATGAGTCAGTTTGCCGGAATCTATGAAGATAACCGTCTGATTTTAGAAGGCGGCATGACGGAACTTGTACGATAACCGGGGATGTGTTATATTGTAGCAGAGAAAAGATGAGGAAACTGGAGCGTAAGATGAACACAGCATACAGCTATGAGATACAGCCGCTGGATGAACATTCCATAAGCATAGAGCGTGTATATGGGACGACACCGGTTGTTGTAATTCCAGAGCAGATAGATGGATTCACAGTAAAGAGAATAGGCGCATATTGTTTTTCGGAAAGCAAACATGTTCCGGCAGATGCCGTTACCATCGGCGGAGTGGACAGTTTTATGAAAGCATTATGCGGAAATGATATCGAAGAAATTTCTTTGCCGGATTCCGTGGAACAAATCGGGAATCTGGCATTTTATAATTGCCGCAAATTACGAACACTTACCATGGGGCGTTTCTTAAAAGAATTAGGAAGCGATGCCTTTATGAACTGCCGGAGCTTAAAGCGGCTGGTGCTTCGTTCTTCCATGGAAGAAGCCAGTGGCGCACAGCTTATCTTAAATCAGGTTCGGGCTGATTTGGAAGTGGAATTTAAGGAAGCCTTATTTTTCTATCCGGAATATTACGATTCCTATGAAGAAATCGGACCGGCACATATATTTGCACTGAATATTGCGGGGGAAGGTTTCCGGGCAAGACAGTGTTTTCATGAGCGGATGGTAGATGCCGCCGCATACGATATGATATTTGAGCGGATCTGCATTGAGGAGAAGATGTGGACTGCAGCCAGAATGGCACTTTGCAGACTGGCATATCCGGTGGAATTAAAGGAAGAAGCCCGTGAACGTTATCTTTCTTATTTAAAAGAACATGCCAGTGAGGTATGCGATGTTTTGATTCAGAAAAAAGATTTAGCATTATTAGAGTTGATATGCCGGCTTCAGGTGATGGAGCGGAGTGGAATCACTGCATTAATCGGGCAGGCGGCAGAAGCCGGCTGGGCAGAAGGTAGTGTCAGCTTAAGTGGCTGGCAGCAGAAATATTATAAGGAAGAAGCAGCTTCTTCCTGTTATGATATTGAGTGGTAAAAACAGCAGAAAATTAAGAAAATATGCAGTGGCAGAAAGGAGTAGAAGATGGCGCATATTAAGACCCAGACCGAATGGGAAAATGATATGTCTGTAAAAATCTTGCAGCATGCAAGAAGTGAAATCTATCTGGATTTGCGATATCTTGATGTGGCACTTTCTGCATTGAAGCCTCAGGCAATGGAAGGCTTAGAGACAATAGCTACGGACGGAGAGAGCCTCTTTTTCTCAGCAGGACAGGTAATACGCGTATTCCGGAATAATCCGGCATTTATGAACCGGGCGTACCTGCACACGATATTGCACTGTATTTTTTCACACTTATTTTTAAAAGGAAACAGAGATACGAAGCTTTGGAATCTTGCCTGCGATATTGTAGTGGAGCAGACCATTGACGGCATGGACAAGCCCTGTACCAGGCGCGCATTAAGCTTTCTGCGGCAGCAGACCTATGAAGCATTGAAAGGTGAGGGGCGGATTTCTGCAGCAGTGGTATACCGCTGGCTGCGGGGAAAATCCATGGAAGAGCTTCTTGCCTTAAATCATGAATTTTATACGGATGACCACCGTTTCTGGAAAGAGGAAACCGGCAATGGCGCGGCATCTGCAGCCAGAAATAAATGGAATAAGATAGCAAGGCAGACCAGTATGGCAAAGAAGCGGCATGGAGATGAGCCGGAAAAGGGAGAAGAACTTCTGATGACACAGATCAGTGCTGCGAAAAGCCGCCGGAGTTATAAGGAATTTTTACAGAAATTTTCCATACTACAGGAAGAATTAAAATGCAATCCCGATGAGTATGATTTGAATTATTATACCTATGGGCTGCGGCTTTATAAGAATATGCCCCTGATAGAACCGGTGGAGAGCCGGGAAGTAAAGAAAATCCGGGAATTTGTAGTGGTGGTAGACACCAGTTATTCCACCAGCGGCAGTTTAATCAAAGGCTTTTTAAATGAGACATTTGGCATTTTATCCCAGCAGAACAGCTTCTTTCGAAGATGCAGAATCCGGATTATCCAGTGCGATGATAAAGTGGAAATGGATGAGGTAATCAGCAGTCAGGAAGAAATGGAGCGGCTGCTAAAAAGCTTTCAGGTAGTGGGCGGCGGAAATACAGATTTTCGACCGGCGTTTACTTATGTAAACCAACTAATCAAAGAAGGAAGCATCCGGCATCTGGATGGACTCTTGTACTTTACCGATGGCAAGGGCATTTATCCGGTAAAGAAGCCGGAATATAAGACCGCATTTCTGTTTCTGGATGATTATGATGAGAGTGCCGTTCCACCGTGGGCAATGAGACTCCGGGTGGAACAGGAGGATATTTTGGCAGAGGAGACAAGGAGAAACCATGAACATTAAACAGGCAAAAGAAGAAATCAAACATACCGTGCAGGCATATCTGAGCAAAGATGCATTTGGCGAATATAAAATCCCGGCG
>ENA-OPNW01000339-OPNW01000339.1-human-gut-metagenome-genome-assembly--contig:-NODE-339-length-31857-cov-6.136312_pt1 | contig 31857 bp, 26 predicted proteins | sample MGYA00241540_ERZ501777 | MGnify/ENA primary metagenome ERZ501777 (study PRJEB25962, sample SAMEA2042615) | human gut metagenome | biome: human gut; feature: human-associated habitat; material: faeces...
ACCTATGGTTGCATTGCGCAGGGTGGCATTGTTGATGCCAGAGTGCTTTACGAAGCCCTGGCTCACCTCTACATTCTTGTTGAAGGCACCGATGTTTACTTCGCCGTAGAGCATCACGCGGTGCATGAAGTTCGGTTTGAAATCTTCTGAGACATTAATGGATGTCCAGTCTTCAGCCCAGCAGTCGTTGCTCCTGAGCACCTCGATTTCCTCGGAGGTTAGGGGTCTGTAGTCATTCATGTTGTTGATACGTTTTTGTGGAGTTATCTTTTCGGGATAACTCCAGGTGTTATTTATTCGTAATCCTGGTACAGGAAGTCATTGTATGGATACTTCTGTACGTGGAGCTCTCTTACTTTCTTATAGAGTACCTCGCGGAACTCATCGATGTTGTCTTTGTTCTTTGCCGAGATGAAAAGGCAGTCATCGTGGAGTTTAGCCATCCATGTCTTCTTCAGGTCTTCCAGTGGAATGTTTTCCTTCTCCATAGGCGTCAGGTCATCTTCCTCTTTCTCTACCCAGGTATAGTTGTCTATCTTATTGAAGATAATCATTGATGGCTTGTCTGAACATCCCAATTCCTCCAGCGTCTTCTCTACCACCTGTATCTGCTCTTCGAAATCAGGGTGCGAAATATCTACTACGTGCAACAGCAGGTCGGCCTCGCGAGTCTCATCCAACGTACTCTTGAAGGAATCTACCAGGTCGGTAGGCAACTTGCGGATGAATCCAACGGTGTCGGCGAGGAGGAACGGAAGATTTTCTACCACAACCTTGCGCACGGTAGTGTCGAGTGTGGCGAAGAGTTTGTTTTCTGCGAAGACTTCACTCTTGGAGAGGAGGTTCATAATGGTACTCTTGCCCACGTTGGTGTAACCTACGAGTGCTACACGGATGAGACGGCCGCGGTTTTTTCTCTGGGTTGTCTTCTGCTTGTCGATTTCTGCCAGTCGTTCTTTCAGCAGACTCATTCTGCCGAGGATGATACGGCGGTCCATCTCCAGCTGGGTTTCACCCGGACCACGCAAACCAACAGAACCCTTTCCGCCACCAGAACCAGAACCACCTCCCTGGCGCTCAAGGTGAGTCCAGAGACGTTGCAGTCGTGGAAGCATATAGCGATATTGTGCCAATTCTACCTGAGTCTTTGCCGCTGCGGTCTGTGCACGCATGGCAAAGATGTCGAGGATGAGTGAGGTTCGGTCGAGAATCTTCACTTGCAACTCTTGTTCGATGTTGCGTATCTGCTTGGCAGAAAGTTCATCATCAAAGATGACCATACCGATTTCTCTGTCTTCTTCTTCCTCTTCCTTGATGTATTGTTTGATTTCCTCCAACTTGCCTTTTCCTACGTATGTGGTCTGGTTAGGTGAAATCACCTTCTGTGTGAATCTCTTCACGGTGACCGCACCAGCAGTATCGGCGAGGAATTCCAACTCGTCGAGGTATTCTTTTGTCTTGGCTTCGTCCTGTGTCTTGGTTACCAGACCTACGAGCACTGCGGTTTCTGCCTTGACTTCTGAAATTACAAATTCTTTCATTTATGTTCTACTGTAGAATATATTTTATTTGGTTTCACTCTCGTGCGCAAGATATAAGCATCGTCCTCGTGCGCACGCGTATTATATATAATGTGCAAAGGTAACAAAAAAATATCTACTTGAATAAAGATAGAGGAATTATTTATAGTTTTTTATTGTAATTGTCATTTGTTGTTCCTTCATGAAAGCGTTAGTCGATCCTTCAGAATGTCGTTTGTTGTTTCTTCATGGAGTCGTTAGTTGTTCCTTCAGAAAGAATGAATCCAAGCCTTTTGAAGGAATTGAAATTATCGAAATACCGCAATTGCACAGCTTGTATTTGATACACATTTCACGCAAATAACGCAAAATGGCATCGAAAATTCGCAAACGTTTGCGTGGTTTTTTGAATAAAAAAGTAGATTTTCTTTGATTTACATCAATAATTTTATTAATTTTGCACACGTAAAACAAAACTGGTTTTCAAAAATAAGATCATAACTACATAAAGTGCAAAACTGCTGAAACATTTAAAAAAACTTTGAAATAGTCCCGGCGTGATGTCGGGGCTTTTTTCGTTTTAAGCCCTGGTAGTTGTAGTTTTTTTGCTGCGTTTTCCTGGTTTCCTCTCATTGTTTTCTATTCTTTGCACTATCGTATTCTTTTAATCGCCAGCCTGTTCCTTTTTAGTATTCCATTGGTAACCAGCTTGTTTCTCTTTTCTGTTCCTTTTGTCTGCAGCCAGTTTCCTCTTTAGTATTCCCTTGGCATCCGACCTGTTTCTCTTTAGTTTTCCTTTTGCCTGCAGTTTTCCCTCTTTAGTTTTCAGGTATAGTTTTCCCCTGGTCCGCTGTATTTCTCCTTTTACTATATTTTTCCTTTCGTCTGTATTCTGCAGTATTGCTTTTGTAGATTTGGATTAATATTTAAATAGGTAATGACAGAGGGTGTAGGAGTCTTTTGATTTGTTGTAAGTGCTCAAATATGTTTCAAATATGCTTCTAATCGTGTTGAAATTAGTAGGAAATAGCCGTTTGTGACAAATATGAACGTTTTTTGAACGAAAAATGCACCTTATTCTCCTTTTTAATGCTTATCTTTGCAAACGAATGTAGAAATAACACTTTGTTAGCTGGTATTGAGGAAAGCTATATCTTATATGTCATGCGTCGTCATAATTATATATGATGCTTTGTCATTCGAAAATGCGTTATGAAGTTCAGGTGTTTCTTATTCGATAATAATTAAAAATGAAAATGTATCAACCTAAATAGTAGAATAACAAAATGCAAAAAAGTATTCTAAGTAGTATTTTGTTGCTTGGCGCTGTTTGTGCGCAAGCCAACAATTACACAGTGACTTCGCCAAATGGCAAGTTGGTAATGAATGTGAAGTGTGAGGGAGGCAAGGCTTCCTACACGGTGGATTTGAATGGAAAGCAGATGTTGGCAGCTTCGGCTCTCGGTCTGGTTGCGAATTATGGAGATTTCTCTCAGGGACTTACCATGGGAGCTCTGAAGGGCGCACCTAAGCATCTGACCTATGTTATGGACCATACGAAGAAATCTCATGTAGAGAAAGATGTGTATGAGGCTACTATCGGATTCCTCAATGCAAAGAAGGATTCCATGACGCTTCACCTTCATGTTTCTGACAATGATGTGGCCTACAAGTATGAGATGAGCCGCCCTAAGAAGGATAATCCTAAGTCGGTGATTATATATAAAGAGGGGAGCGGTTTTAATTTTCCAGAGAAGACTACTACCTTCCTCTGTCCTCAGATTACGCCGATGACAGGATGGGAGCGTACCAAACCTTCTTATGAGGAGGAGTACACACCTAATGCCCAGATGAACGTGAAATCTCAGTTTGGTGTGGGCTATACATTCCCTTGTCTTTTCAAGGTAGGCGAGGATGGATGGGTACTGGTGAGCGAAACGGGTGTTTCCAGCGCTTATCCTGGCAGCCGTCTCTCTGATTATGAACCTGGTAAGGGTTATACGGTTGCTTTCCCTCAGAAGGGTGAGAATAATGGCGTGGGTTCTGAGTTTGCTGGCATTCCTTTGCCAGGTGAGACTCCTTGGCGTACCATCACCGTAGGTGCATCGCTGGCTCCTATCGTGGAAACCACCATTCCTTATGATGTGGTAGAACCTCTCTATGAGGCTTCTCAGAACTATAAGCCTTCCCGTTATACTTGGAGCTGGTTGATCTGGCAGGATGGTTCCATCAATTATGATGATCAGGTGAAGATGATTGATGTGGCTGCTGCTCAGGGTTATGAAGCCATCTTGGTGGATGCCTGGTGGGACAAGCAGATAGGCAGAAAGCGCATTGAAGAGTTGAGTAAGTATGCCAAGAGCAAGAAGGTAAGCCTGATGCTCTGGTATAATTCCAATGGTTTTGAGAATGATGCTCCACAGACTCCTCGTCAGATTATGAACAATTCCATCGCCCGCAAGAAGGAGATGGCATGGATGAAGAAAATCGGAGTAGTGGGCATCAAGGTTGACTTCTTCGGTGGCGACAAGCAGGAGACGATGAAGCTTTATGAGGATATCCTCAGCGATGCCAACGATTATGGCTTGGAGGTGATCTTCCATGGTTGCACCATGCCACGTGGCTGGGAGCGTATGTATCCTAACTATGTATCGAGCGAGGCTGCCCTGGCTTCTGAGAACGTATATTTCACGGATTATCATGCCAAGAAAGAGGCCTTCGAGATGACGATGCATCCGTTCTCAAGAAATGCCGTAGCCAGCTTCGACTGGGGTGGTGTGATGATGAACAAGTATTTCTCCAAGGACAACAAGAGCCGCCACCAGCGTTATACCAGCGATGTGTTTGAGATGGCTACAGCCATCACCAATCAGAGCAGCGTAAACTGCATCTGTCTCTATCCTAACAATTTGCAGGATGTACCACAGTGGGAGTTAGATTGGCTCAAGAATGTACCAACTGCATGGGAGGATACCAAGTTTATTGCCGGTTATCCTACCAAGTATGCGGTGGTGGCTCGCAAGTCGAGCGTAGAGAATGGTTCAGGTGCAGCGCTTACAGCCGGCAGATGGTTCGTGGGCGGTCTGAATGCTACAGACAAGCCTCTTGCTCTGACCTTGGATTTGCCGATGTTTGCGGGTAAGACCGTTACTTATATCACCGACCAGCCAAAGAAGAAGGGCGAGAAGTTCTTCACTTCTGTCAAGAAGGCATTGAAGGTTGGCAAGGATGGAAAGGCAAAGGTTGTGATTCAACCTAATGGCGGTATCATTATCGAATAAGCTTCAAGTTTTATAGGCATCGGTTGCCTACGTGAAAAGGTTTATAAGCATCGATTGCCTACGTGAAAAAGTTTTTTTAGCGAAAAAAGTATCAAAGTCTCATTTTTGCTTGGAAAATGGGGGTTAAATGATTGATATATAAGAAAATAATAAAAATGAGACTTCTCGGTTTTGGAGCCGAGAAGTCTCATTAATGTATCATGGAAGTCTCATAGGCTTTTTTAATCCTATTTCACCTGTAGATGTTCTATGGTTGTGTCAATATAATCAGGATAAGTCATGGTGATGTGTCTGCTTTTTTAGTTCATCAGTTGGTCTCTCTATGCCCTCCGGTTGGTCTGCTTGTGCCCGTCACAGGGGCATCCGCAGCCCACCACGTGGGCATCGACAGCCCGTGTGCTGGGCAACTATTGCCCATAGTATGGGCAACGAATGCCCAAATATAGAATTTGTTTTTGGGCAATATTCTTTAGGGGCTTTGCGCTGTTTAAACTATCTTTTTGCGATGTTTAAACTGTTTTTTCTCGTGTGTCGTGCAGTCTTTTATGATACTTCTATAGTATTTTATGATACTTCCATGATACTTTTTTCTGCTTTTTCCGAGAAGTCTCATTGATTGTAAATATCGATATATCAGTAATATAATATGGATTTTTAAGCGAAAAATGAGACTATGATACTTTTTTGTAGAAAAAACTTTTATGTGCGCGTAATCGGATAGATGCTATTTCTTTGTTTTTTGCGTATCTTCTCGAAAGTTCAGAGTGAGTCGGAAAAATGCCGTATCTTTGCAGCGTCAATATTATGATGGCTACCATTTCAGTGAGTATTCGGAGGATGTGTTCAATCCGTTCAGTCTGATAAGGGCTTTGTCAGGACAGAAAATAGGTGCCTACTGGTTTGGTTCCGGTACGCCAAGCTATCTTATCAAGGGTTTGCAGAAATATCATGTAAACGTAACAGATATCGAGCAGAAAAGCGTGAGTGTGGATGATTTCGATGTGTCGCCCGAGCAGATGACTTCAGCCCTGCCTCTACTTTATCAGAGTGGTTATCTCACCATCAAGCAGTATAAGCCATTTACCAAGAGTTATAAGTTGGGCTATCCTAACCAGGAGGTGAAGATAAGTATGGAGAAGCTTCTTGCTGTGATTTACGATAGCACTCATCGTACTATCAGCGACTGGATAATTAAGGAGGGGTGATAAAACTGAAACCAATCCGTGGCTTTTCTGAATTTAAAAGCCACGAATTGGTTTTTGTGTTATCAAATTTCTATTTTTTATTAAGTATTATCTATATTAATACGCCATTTTTTGTTTTTATAAGCAATTTTCATTAAAATATCTTAAAAACATATCTTATCATTGAGTTTTTTTTCATTTTTGTTTTGTTCTTCGATTATTTTCTATAACTTTGCATTCGGACTGTACAGCCAGACCGCAGTTGTCAATGTTAGACGAGTTCTTGCGAGATAACCGAGTCGGCAGCCTACGCCGTGCTGAGTGTAGTGAAGTCAACCATGACATATCTATACGAAAGCGGGCTTTGGGTGGGAAGACAATCCAGACATAATAGAAGGCGTTTATCGACGCTGTGTTTAAGACTTCCTGTAATCTTGCAAATTCACAGTAAATTGTTGTCTTGAACGTAGTCAACGGTAGATGTCCCGGGTGTGATTATATCAATCCCGTGGAGACCTGTAAGCATGGATTGTGTCCTTTCGGGCGCAGTCTAATGTGTTATTAGGTCTCTTTACGGACATGATTTTCATATCGGCGTGGGCTCTGACGTTGTCTGTTCAACAACAATAGGCAATTGCAAGAGCCTCAGGAAGTGGAATGGACAACAGGACGATTCCACGCTCTTTTTTTCTGTCGCAATTTAACGGATTTCTGTCTAGAAAAAAGTTAGCACCGATATGAAAGTCGATGAATGGACATCAGAAGATGTACACACCTCAGGAGGTGGTGAACACCCTCCTTGCGCTGGACTTACCTCCAACGCCCTCCCCGAAGCTCAAAGCACCATGTCTGTAGAGAGTTCACAAACAGGGGTGTCCACCAAAAATGCACTTTTGGTAACTAAGCCCAAAGCACCACGAGAGGCAGATATTCCTCACTGGTATGCCTTACGCACCACCTATGGTAGAGAGAAAAAGGCATACGACTACATGACAGCCAAAGGCATCACGGCTTTCTATCCTACCACCAATGTTGTAAAACTTATAAAAGGTAAGCGCAAAGTCGTTACCGAGTCACGTTTACCCAACATCTTCTTCGCCTATGGTACAGAAGAGCAACTCAAAGAATATGTTTACGACAACGTAAACCTCCCATTCCTCCGTTTTTATTATCGCCACATCCACGAAGGGAATACGATTAAAAAGACTCCATTGATAGTTCCAGATAATCAGATGGAAAGTCTGAAAATCATCTGTGCTGCCGATGCAGACAATACCTTCGTATCTTTAGTCAAAGTACCAAAGTTTGAGAAAGGACAGCTGGTAAAGGTTACCGATGGTGCATTTAAGGGAGTGACAGGAAGGGTTGCAAGATGGCAAGGGCAACAGAGAGTTGGAGTTGTGGTGGATGATTTGGTAACAGTGGTGACAGCTTACATACCGAGTGCGTTTTTGGAAAATATGACTACTTAGAATATGGATATAATTATAGGAAAATATGGTAATCAACCTTTTAAGTTAATAGAATCAAGTATCAGCAGACAACATGCTTTGTTTCATTTAGATGAAGCTACAGGAAAAATGACGCTGAAAGATAGCAACTCAACAAATGGAACTTGGATATTGGCAAGAGATGGTAAGTTCAAGCGTTTGGTAGGTGAGGCTCCTGTTGGACTAAATACCTTGGTGCGTTTGGGTGCTTCTGCAACTTTTAGAATTAAAGACCTGTTGGTGAAAACATCTGTTAAACCAGTAGCAAATGAAGAGAACCCTGTTGATATTAGCAAGCTAAAAATTGTGTATGAATGTTACAACCAAAACAAGATGAGCTTGGAATCTAAGACAGCCAATATTATGATGTGGCGTATGGCTTCTTTGTCGTTGGGTGGTATCTTTGCCGTTATGATATCGCTCATATTACCTAAAGAAGTTGCTGGTAATGAAACGATTAGCGCTATTATTAAGATTTCTGGAAGTATTTTAGCTATAGGTATCTCATGGTTTGTTGTAGATATGAAGAGCAAGGGGCTCATACTGAAGAAAGATCAAAACGAGAGGTACTTTAAGAAGAATTATTGTTGTCCTAAATGTGGATTCCATTTCGGTTTGAAACTGTATGAGAACATCTTGGCCGAAGGAAAATGTCCCAATAGCAGTTGTCGATGTAAGTTTATCGGAAAATAAGAATCATTTATAACGGATGTCTATGAATAATCTTTCTAATATCTTAAAAAAAGTATTGCTGGTAGTTTTTTTGCTGTTGGGAACGATGGCGTATGCTCAGACTACATATGTCGTAGCTGTGGGTTTGAGTAACTACAAGTATCCAAATTTGGCTCCTTCTTTGCCTTGTTCTGTGGGAGATGCCAAGGCAATGTCGCATTTCTTCCATGACTACAATGGCAGTAAGGTCTTTATGTTGCTGAATGAAAATGCTACCAGAGACCACATCTTGCGAGTATTGAAAGCTCAGTTTGCCAAATCAACAGTAAATGATGAAATCATTTTTGCTTTCAGTGGGCATGGCGTGCAAGGGGGCCTAACAAGTTACGACATCAAGGATGCCTCTGGTGTTATCTCCTATAACGAGATTCAGAGCATTATGAAGGCGGCAAAGGCTCGCCGTAAGGTTATCTTTGCTATGGCATGTTATTCTGGAGGGCTTGCTTTGAAAAATGGGAATGCCTATAAGAGAAATACAGAGAAGACAAGTGTCATGCTATATACATCAAGCAGATCGTCCGAGGTATCATGGGAACAGAAAGATATGTATAATTCATTCTTCTTCAAGCGTATCTTGGAAGCCTTCCGCGGTGCGGCAGATAGAAATGGAGATAGAAAAATCACAGCTAGGGAATTGTTCAATTATGTAAATCCAAAAGTGATTGGCGATACCAATGGTTTGCAGCATCCTCAGATGTGGGGTAAGTTTGATGATAGTATGGTTGTCGTTTATGTCAAATAATACATTATATATAAGATGATTATAATCTGTCCTAATTGCGGTCGTCGTTTTGACTTGCAGCGACAACCTCCAACAACTTTCCGTTGTCCTAAATGTTCATTCACAGTACCATTTAGTATAGTGTTGCACAATCAAAAGTCTGAGTCGAAACCTGTTACAAGTACTGATGATATGCCAGTTGCTGGTAACAATACTTTGGTGGATAGTAATGAAACGCAAGTGATAAATGAAAAGCCTACACGTGTTGTCGATACTTTGCAAAATGACAAGACACGTATGGTGGAAGGCTTGAACCAAGATGTCAAAACAAGACTTGTGCCAGGATTGCAGGCTCAACCTCAGAAAAGAGCCGTTTTCCAAATGTCGTACCAAGGAAGAAACTATGGGGTAATCAACTTGCCTTATGGAAATTTCTATAATTTGGGGAGACAAAGCTCGGACAGTAAGGCTCAAATCAAGTTGACTCCCGATATTTCAATGAGTCGTATTCATGCAGGAATGCGAACAATTCAGTCACCACAAGGGCATGTGGTATACCAAATCACATCAGCCAAGAATAGTAATCCTGTGTACGTTAATGGCAATCCGGTGCCACAGGGGAAATCTGTGAACTTGAAAAATGGGGATACTCTGAGAATGGGAGAGACAACATTAGTTTTCCGTATCCTATAATAGTTTCATAACGAATCAAAACGCATTATGTCACAAAATAAAACGATAGTACCTGGTGTTGACTACGAGAATCTAGGTAACACCGAATTAGACGACTCCTTATATGGTAGTCTGTATAGCCGTTCTGAGGCAAGTGACAATCGCACTTATATCCCAGATGTGTCAAAACCTTTAGACGGATTAGGGCAGGAAGTAATGCCACAGCGAGGGGCTTCTTTGGGGCAGGAGGAAGGAAAACGGCATGTTTCTTTACAGAACAGAGTTGTGGTTGGAGTCCTGTTTTCTATCTCGCGTGGACTCCTTGGAGAGATATTTCCGCTGTATCTTGGGCGAAATGTTATAGGTCAGACTGCTAATTGCGATATTTGCCTTAGGGAAAAATCCGTGTCTTCGGAGCATGCCATCCTATATATTCGAAAGGAGGGAAATCCTGCTCTGCTAAATATGACCATAACGGACTATAATTCTACGTATGGTACGACTGTCAATGAAATGGATGCAAGATATGAAACGTTGCTAGTCAACGAAAATGATGTATTGACAATCGGTAAGCATTATCAATTCTTGGTAAAGATATTTGATGTGGATAAGGCTAGATTAGCAGAGGATATGGGGTTTGAAGAGATTGTGGAAAACCCTATGGGGACAGGTTGTCCCTATGAGGATGCAACAAATCAAAATGTTTCCAATGACTTCTATACACCGACCCCAAACAAAGATAATTCTTCAAGAACGGTATTGTATTAATAAAAATATTATTCATCGACAATTATGGCTATTATAAAACTACAGGGAGATAGTGAGAAAAAACAAGGCATATATTATGAGTTTGATGATACTTCCACGCCTTTAGGCGAGGGTGGTATGGGTAAGGTGTTTCGTGGAAGACGTATCAATGTCTATACCCATGAAACCAGAGATGTAGCCATCAAGTTTATGTTCTCAGGACTTCCACAAAATGTTATCCAAAGAGCAGAAGACGAGGCTAACATCAAGTTGCAGCATGAAAATCTTGTGGAGATGATGGGCTTTTTGGCTGTTGATACCAAAATGCCAAATGGAGCAACGGCTACTCGTTATCATGTAGTCAGCGAACTCTTGATAGGTGTTTCTCTGTCAGACTTGATACAAGGTGTTGTTACTGACCAAAATGGCGTTGCCATTCCTTACGCACAGACCTTATATAAGTTGTATAACTCTAGTCCAGAGCAGTTTGCGGTTACTGTTGTCAAGAAGGTGTTGTCGGGTATCATGGCATTACATGATGCGGGTTACATCCATAGAGACATAGACCCATCGAATGTAATGGTAACACGTGACGGAAAGATTAAGTTGATAGACTTTGGTATTGCAAAGAAAGTTGATGGCTTGAAAACGCATGATCGTAACCTTACTACGGCAGGGCAGTTTATGGGTAAACCACAATATGCGGCTCCAGAACTTATAATCGGTGACCTGAAAAATCAGAACAAACCTACGGATATTTATGCTTTGGGTGTGTTATTGTTCCAGTTGGCGGTTGGTCATCTGCCATACGAAGGACCTTCTAACGTTGTGCTTAATGCACACTTAAGAAAAAAAATGCCTTTGCCGCAGGTAAAGAGCAAGGGCTTGAGAAACATTATTGCACAAGCTACGGAAAAGGATTGCACCAAGCGTTATCAGACTGCAGCTGAGTTTAGGGCAGCTCTTGACAACTTCTCTATGGGTCGTTCAAGTAATTCCTTTGAAGTGAATAAAACTGCGTTAATTGGAGGTATTGCTGCTGCGGTAACAATACTTGTCGCTTGTCTTGTAATCTTTGTGCCGAAAGGTGATTCTGATGGAGCTGACCAGGAAGCGGAGGTTGTGGAAAAAGTCGAAACTACTAATGACGGACAGCAAAATGTTTCAGGTAACACCTTGTCTGTTCCTGATATTCGCAAGCAACTTCTTAACCCAAGCGAGGCGAAGAAGGGATTGCAAGGGCTGAAAGAATTGGCTGCTAGTGGAAACGTTGAGGCTAAATTTATATTGAGCAGATTGTATGCCGTTTCTTCGGGATCATTTACGCTTAATGACGATTTTGTTACCATGCAAGCTAATTTGAAAAAAGAAATCTCTCAGAGTCCTTCCAAGGCACATAGATTGTTGGGGGAAATCGTCAAGGCTGACGGTAACTACTATCCTGCTTTGTATGAGTTGGCTTGTGATTATTACGAGGGAACATCGTTGACAGGTGGCGAGGCTCGAAACTTGAGATATGCCAAGGATTTATTGGATAAGGCTTATAAATATGCTTCCGAGGCTGAGGATCCTGTTTATGTGAATAAAATTTCGGCTTTGCTTAGAAAATACTAACCTTTTCAGATTTCTATTTTATGAATGATAATATAAAAATATCAAGTGTGGGGTTGGAAGAGGCTAAACTCATAGCTTCCACTAACTTGTGTGATGCTTTTGGGCGCACAGGAATAGGAGGGCGGAAGGAAAACCAAGATAATTACACTGGTATGAGTGTTGGTAGCAATGTCATATTGACTGTTTGCGATGGTATGGGCGGCATGAATGGTGGACAAACAGCTTCACGTATTGCTGTAACTGAAATTGCACAGATCTTAGCTGAATCACCAGTTGAAGAACTAGGAGAGAAAGCCATATATAAAGCTGTGGATGCAGCAAATGCAGCTATATATCGTAGAGCCTTGAACGACCCTCCTCTTCGTGGAATGGGGACGACAGCAACGGTACTAGTCCTTACACCAGATGCTGCTTATTTGACTCATGTGGGCGACAGCCGTATCTATCAACTAAGAAAAGGTAAAAAAGAATTTCGCACTTTCGACCATTCCAAGGTCTTTGAGATGGTAGCCCAAAATATGATGACGGAGGAACAGGCTCGCCAATCTAGTTTTTCTAATATCATTACTCGTGCGTTGGGTATTCGTCCAAAGGTGGATATGGTTGTAGAAAAAATCCCTTATAAGAAAGGTGATAGATTCATTTTATGTTGTGATGGCATTTGGAATACTTTGCCGGAACCAGAGATGGTGAAACTATTTCTAGCTAAGAGTGCTACCAAGGAAGAAGTGGAGTATCTAACAGAGACTGTCAATGGTATTGGAGAACAACGTGGTGGAGACCACGATAATTTGACGGCGATAGTGGTAGATATGAAACAAAAATCTACCTATCAGTATGGTTGTTTGAAGTTGGCATGTCAGGCTGTCAAACGCCAGTGGTCTCGATTGAATAAAAGAAGTGGTAAATCACAAAGTAAAGCGTAATTAGAGATGAAAAGGATTATTATAGGAAGAGGAATAGATTGCGACATTGTTATTCCTGACGAGAAAGATAATGTAAGCAGACATCATTTAGTGATTTCCTTTGGGGTGTTTGGTAAGATGACCATAAGCGATACCAGTAGCAATGGTACTTTTATCAACGACAGAAAACTATTGAAGGGTGCATCTGTGCCAGTAACACGAGAAGACACAGTGCGCTTGGGAAGTCAATGGACTTTGGACTGGTCTCTAGTAAAAGATCCTTATGTTGCAACTCGTAGAATTTTGTTAGGTGTTGCTATCTTTTGTGTGTTGGCACTCATCGGTGTAGGTGCTTGGTATTACTACAAGAGTAGTCAACCTAAGGCAGATGACAATGTGGAGATTCCAGTTTCCAAGGAAAAGGAACAAGATGATGTTTGGACGAAGGATTCTACCAATAAGATTGCTCCTAAGGATGATACCGTTAAAATGGATGGTTTAAAGAAGACTTCGCCAAAGAAGAAAAATACGAAAAAGTCATATCGTTCGGCAAAGAATAAAAATAATAATCGCAACGTAGAAAAGATAGCAGGCAAGAAGGCAACTACTGAAAATGTAAAGATGAAAAATGTAAGTTCTGATAAAATGCCTATTGTAAATTAGAGGAATGGAGACTATGAAGAAAATATTAACAGTGCTAGCTTTAGCTACTTTGTCTGCAACAACATTTGCTCAGACAGCTGAATGGCTAGTTTCGCCGCAATATTCCGAAATCAAATACTTTGGCCCTAAGATGTATAAGGTGACAAAGGATGAAAAGGTTGGTGTTGTCGGTTCTGACGGCAAGGAAATATTGGCACCGGAGTATGATGCCATCAACTTATTTTATGAAGGTAGGGCAGTCTTTGTCAATCGTACCTCGCATGGTTGGCAAGTTAAAGGTGTGCTTTCTGAGGATGGGATTGTAAAGTATGCAGATGAAATCTACTACCTCCTTCCTGATTATATGTTTTATTCTGAGGGCTTATTGACGGTAAGAGATGCTGATGGACTATATGGCTATATAGATGATGAATGTCATCCTGCATTCAAGTTTACCCCAGATGAAGTGCGTCCTTTCAGTGAGGGATTTGCTGCGGTTGGCAGTGGGGAAACTTTCCATTGGATTGATACTTCTGGGGAATCGTTCTTGCCGCGGCTAACAAATGGTGGTACTCCGTTTGGTGGTACAAACTTTTATAATGGAAAGCTTTATTTATGGGATGAGGAGGAAAAATTCTTTGTTCTGGAGGATAACGGAAGAATGGCAAAAATCCCAAGTAGGGAATTAGTGGTTGATTATTTATATCGCCCAGATACTGAGTTTGGATTGGATGTACCTTATGCTACCTACGAACAAGATTATGGCAAACAATGGATACCGGAGGAACGTAATGGAATGTGGACATATTTGTCGGCTAAGGGAAAGTTGTTGACTCCATTCCAATATGAGAGTGTAGCTAAGTTTGCTGATGGTGTAGCCATTGCTCAATATGATGGAAAATATGGATTGCTTCATGTTGTGGAAGACAAATCGACATTCTATACCAAAAATCTTAGAAGTAGCCAAATCTTCTCAGCTGGTGGCAATTGTACTTGTGAGTTTCAGCTAGCGGTACCGGATAAATGGAAAGGTCAAGCTATTACTGTGACTTTGAAAGATACAGATACAGGTAATCTCTTGGACTTAATGAGAAAAGGTCAGAATATATTTTCTTTCTCATACAAGCCAAGTGCTTCGAATGTCCGAGAGAAAAAGACTTTTTGGGTTGAAATCAAGAACAATGGTATTCAACTATGGCAAGGGGAGGAAACCTATAGCTTTGTGCAGCGTACCAAGTTGATTCCACATATAAGGATAACCAATGCAGATGCCAATTCCAATGATATTTGCAACGTGGTGGCAACTGTTTCTAATCCTTCTTCGATTCCTGTCACAACGACTATCACACTGTCTGGGGGTGGTAAAAGTGCAACTTTCAAAAAAGTTTCTCAGTCTGTAACTATTCCGGCTCATGGCTCTAGACAGATAAAAAGTGCATTCTATGTCAAGAAAGTGGATTTCAATGCATGGTGTAGTGTTACTACAAGTGATGGTACTTCAAGAAGATGTAATGCAGAACTAAAGCCGTTTTAAGAGCTTTATACATATATATATTATTAATCAATAAAAATAAGAATTATGACAAAAAAAAGTATGCTTATTCTGTCATTCTTGGCTTTAGCAATGACTGCTTCTGCCCAGATAGACAAGGGGGATGATGGGTTTGGTCCAAGATCGACCACTCAGACCATGACCAAGAAAGAGGGCAAGAAGCTTGCCATCCAAGGTAAGCACTACAATTATGAGCTATCTGTTGGATTGCGTGCAGGTGCTGGAGTTTCTACAATGAGTGAGAGTGAAGACTTAAAAATCTACGATGGAAGTGGTATTGGCTTTGGCGGAGGTGTGGCTGCCAACGTTCGCTTTGGTTCTAAGGATTCACGAGGACGCTACCTTGATGGTCAAGGTTTGTTTGGTATCGGATTGGAGCTGAATTACAAGAGTCATGCTGTCAAGACTTTGGCTGGTGATGACCTGAAGCTTGGTTATTTCGAGGTTCCTATTATGTTCCAGTTCTATCCAATGTATAATAGCAAGCAGTTGAAGAACTTCTATATTGAGGTCGGTCCAACATTGGCTGGTAGCATGTCTGCAAGCCCAGAAGTTTTGTCTTATGAAAACGTAACGTATAAGACTGGTGACTTGAAGGGCTTTGATGTCAAGGCCACTGTAGGTTTGGGCTATCGAGTGAGCAAGAATTCTGCTAACGATGGTTTCTATGTGAACGCTCGTTACTACTATGGAACAAGCAAGCTTGCAGGAAACTTCCCTGGGAAAATAAGTTCAGCTGAGATTTCTGTTGGTTACTTGTTCAAGTGTATTGGTACAAAGAAGAAATAACGATAAAGATTGATAATTATGAAGAAAATATTATATTCTTTGATTGCCGTATTGGCAATGGTCATGTCATCATGCTCTAATGATGATATAGAGATAAGTCGTCAAACCACATTCAAAATCAATCCAGCAACAGTTGTGGAAGGGCTTTATGAATACAATGCTGGAGATATGCAATCATTGTACAATAATGAGAAGTTGAATATTGCTTTATTCATTTATGATAGGAATGGTAATCTTGTGAACAATGATTTGCAGCAATTTTCTGCATACACTCAAATTATGACATCAAACCAAATGTTGCCAAAAGGTGATTATACTGGAATTGCTGTATCTTATGTTTCTTCTAGTATAGAGTATTGGGAAATCGTTAATACAGAGAAAATGAGTACATTTAAAATTAATGATAAAGGAAAAATTGGGGGAAAGTCAAAAATTTTAGGTGTAAGTGTTTTCGATTTTAATGTTTCAACTACCTTAGAGACAATAAATGTTGATATAGAAAATGCAGGATGTGTAGCCTTTGTTTATTATAAAAACTGGAAAGATGTTTATGGTGATTATATAAAAACATTCACCTTACGAGGAAAACAGGCTAGCCAATCACTTGCCTTTGATAGTTATGGAAATTTTGATTATTCTTTAGAGAGTCATCAAAATTATGACTATAAATTGAGTGTTGCGGACTATGACTCAAATTATGGAGGTGCGGTAAGATATTTCTTTACCTTTCCAATAAAAGGGGCTGTTTTGTGTTTTTATGCAGAAAATAATGATGGGAAATATCCTATCGGAGATGCATATTTTCAAGATGATTTAGAAAAGGGTATGGGGTATAAATTTATTTGTGATATACAAACAGATGAAACCGAATGGTATGAATATAATCCTAAGCAAAAACTCACAGATGAAAAGCTGTATTCAAAAGGAACTAAAGCAAAGCAAAATGTAATGTCTAAAAATAGATTAAAATATAATTATTCAAATAATTCGATTAGTATAGCTGCACATTAGTTACATTTAGTAGATATAATTCTGACTAATATATAGTTATATATTGGCAATATATGGAGGTACGATAGATGTACCTCCATAAGGTCAAACAAAAAAATGAGACAATGATGAGAAAAATCGTTTTGACGTTGTTTGTTTTGATAATAAGTTTCAACTTATCAATAAGTGCTGAACAAAAATCAACCATTGTTTTGAAGAATGGTTCTGCGATTGTTGGTAATGTCATAGTCCAACGACCTGGAATAGATATGACCGTTGCTGCGACAAGTGCAAGGCTTATCGTAGAGGAATCCAACATCATATCTAAGCGAGAGAAGAAAGTGAAGTATGAAAGCCTTCCTCGGGAATGGAAGAGATGGGCTTTGGAGAATAAGGCTTTGCAGGGAAATGCTGATGGTCGCTATATTGTTCTTTATGACATAAAGACAAAAAACGATAACTTTACCAATTTAGCAAAGGTGGAGCAGAATGAGATGCCGAAAGTTTCTTATGTTCAGGTAGAACCTCAAAACTATAAGTTGATGTGGGCAGAAGTGAACGACGTCAGAAAGATATTGCCAAAGAACCAGTCGGAGAATGCGATAGAGGATGAAGTCGTAACAACCACAGGTAAGAATTATGTTGGTGTAATTATCTCACAGCAAATTGGTAAGAAAATAACAATAAAGACTTCTACTTCCACGGTGGAAATTCCTGCTACTGACATCAAAGAGACTATCAAGTTGCCTGTGCCACGTACTACAAGTTTGTATAAATTGGCTGATTATGTCAATACCATAGTGCTAAATGATGGTTGCACAAAAGAAGGTGTTATCAAGTCTCAGCATTATGGAAAAAAAGATAAAGAGCAATATGTCGTATTGCAAAAAGAAAACGGAACAAGTGAGCAAATCTTGACCTCAAAGGTAAAGGAGTTTCGTACAGACTATAAAAAGCAGAATGTTGAAACCTACAAGTCAGGCTTTGTTTATGCGAACGAGTTCCACATACAGAAAGCAAAGACTAGAGTAGAGGGAGAAAATGTCGTCTTCATAGATGAGAAAGTGTTTACTTTCCCAGAAGGTATTACGACAACGTTCAAGGCTGTAGGTGCTAAATTTCAAGGTGCTTGGAGTCTTATAGCATTGGATAATTTGACAATGGAAAATGGGGAATATACACAAGGATATGATGCGGAGATACGCAAGAACAATGTGGTAACACCATCGGCTACAGATCTGGTAGGTGGAATAAGTAGTATATCGTTTGACTATCTTTCCCCTGGTTTCTATGCCTTGGTCAATGAAGCCGAAACGGAAAAATACATCATTAAGATAAAAAAATAACGTCTTACCGTAAGAAAAGAAATACTTAAAGGTCTTTACTAATGAAAGCGGGACAGAAATAGAGTTCTGGAACCTTTTACTGCATAGAATATTAACCCTTTAATAAATGAAATTATGAATACAATTAAGACTAACACCGGTACAAACATTGACGATTACGAGGACATGGCAGTTCAGAAGAGCAATGTAGCGAAGAGAGTTGCAGCTGGTGCTGCTGTCTTTGTGGGTGGTGCTACTGTTGCTGGTGGTGCTGCATACGCAGCAACTCAACCATCAGAGGGAGAAGATGGTGCTCCGTTGACCGCAGAAGATGTGGTGAATGGTGCTGATGTTACCTCTGAGTACCAAGCTGAGCCTGTTGTAGAACAAACTACGGAGAAAGTGGTTGTTGTGGAAAAACCGGTGGAGAAGCCAAGCGTAGAAGAGCCCGAGAAGTCTTCGGTAACTTGGGATGAAACTACTAACTATTATGTGGGTGATGACAAGGTCGCTTCTGTAGAGGAAGGTACTGTTGATGGTCATAAATTTGCACTTATGGACATTGATGGTGATAGTCACGCAGACCTTCTTGCCGTGGATGTGGACAATAATGGTCAGTTCGATGACAACGAGGTGGTAACATACACCGAGGAAGACCATGTTCACATGGGGCATCAGACCGCTCGTGTGACAGAGCAACACTATAATAGTGTGGACGATATAACTCCTAACTATGACGGGCAGAACTATATAGCACAAAACCAAACTCATCAGGAAGATGTTATTCACAATAACTTTGAGGATGAGAAAACGGGTGAGTCATATCATGGTGACTATGCAGAGAATAATCCAGACTACAATCCAAATGTAGATGGAGATAACGGCAATGACAATTATCTTGCCGAGAATGATTCATATAGTCAGAATGATAATGACAATTATTCTGCAGGGATGGAAGATGATTCTTACCTTGCAGAAGCTGAACCATACGAGCAGGATGATAATGTGGAAAACTATACAGCAGAAGCTGATGTTGACCCAAACGATTCTTTCGACTCCATGATGAATAGTGAAGAGTTCCTTGGTTAACAAGGAACTTCTTCAAGTTTCCTGATTTTATTAACGATTAAAACTATAACGATTATGCCAAAGAAAGTTTGTCCAAATGGACACATTTATGATTCAAGTATATATGGTGACGAGTGTCCTTTATGCCCTAAGGGTGGTAACAATATGAACTTTAATCCACAGCCTAATTTAGATATGCCGACAGGCGTACCTCATGGTGGTGCTACTTATCAGCCAGAGCAAGGCACTCATATTGCAAGTTCTAATGCACAAGCGTTTGGCAATGTTGGTAATGGTGCTATGTTTGGCGGTGATGATGTTTCTGGTGAAACTAAAATTCGCCCTAATCAGCCTGGTGCACAACAGCCACAAGCTCCAGTGGGTGGTGGTACAGTTATCCGACAGCCCAAAGGTGCGGCAGCTGGAAAAGGTAGAAAACTTGTCGGATTCTTGGTAACATATAATGGTGACCCATTGGGAAAGGCTTTCAATCTGTATGAAGGTAAGAATTTCATAGGCCGTGACCAATCTTGCGACATATCTCTTCCATGGGATCATCAGATGTCTGGTCGCCACATGTCTATCCTTTATCGTAACGTTGATAATAAATTTAAGTATAGAGACGAGCAGTCTAGTAACGGTACTTTTGTGAACAAAGAATTGTCTGATGAAGGTGAGTTGCAAAACTATGACATCATCCGTTTGGGTAATACCGTCTTTATTTTCATCGCAATACCAAAACTTGGATAAAATAGGAAAGTATGGAGAATTATATTATAGCAAATTGTACTGACACAGGAAGAACTCGTCGAGTCAATGAGGATAGTATGGTAACTTTTGACTCTCCTAATGGTAGAGTAGTGGCGGTATGTGATGGTATGGGTGGACAGAATGCAGGTGATGTGGCATCCCAATTAGCGGTTGCAGTCATTCAGGATATTCTTTCCGATAATACTTTTGCCACACCAGAAGAGGCTATTACTAGCTCTGTTATTGCTGCAAATCAGGCTATTCTGAGAAAGGCATCCATGAACGAGGATATGCAGGGCATGGGCGCAACTTGTGTGATGCTGATAGTCAAGGATGGCAAGGTTTATTATGGTTCGATTGGCGATAGTCGAATTTACTACATTGCCAATGGAATGATTCGTCAGATTACTAAAGACCAGTCGTATGTGCAGACTTTGGTGGATGCAGGACAGATAACGTTGGCTGAGGCTGAGCATCATCAAGATAAGAACCAAATCACCAATGCCTTGGGAGTGGAAGGTATGACGCCGCCTGTTATAGGACAAATGCCTATTATTCCAGAGCCTAATAGTACGTTCTTATTGTGTTCGGATGGTTTGAGTGGCATGATAAACAATAATACCATTCTTAATACGGTGTCTCGTTATGACTTGACGTTGAATGAACGTGCGCAAATGCTCGTAGAACAAGCTAACGAAGCTGGTGGATTAGACAATATCACAGTGCAACTTGTGGAGTTCCCTGCTGAAGATATGGCAATGTCGCCAATGGGTAGCCCTTCTGTTTCGAGTGCTATTGCGCAGCCTAAGAAGAAAAGCCATGTCTTATTGTATTCTTTGATTGCAGCTTTGCTTATTATTGCCGTAGCTGGTGGAGCTTATTGGTATTTCCATGAAGAGGAAAAGCCCCAGCCAAAAGCTTCAGTAACAACAACAGTAAAGTCAAAAGGTAATGTAAAAAGATTAGAAGTAAAAAAAGAAGAAACTAAAGTAGAAAATGTTATTGGAGCTTCTGATAATGATGTGGCAAAAAAAACTACTAAGCAAAATGCAAAAGATAATACTGTTAAAAAAGCCGTTCAAGAGATAAAGAAGGGTAAAAGAAATGGTAAAAGCACAGAGGAAAAAATTACAGGAAAGTCTTCACAAAATGAAGAGTTGACCAATGAGGTAATGCAGGCTTTTGATGGAGATAAAAAACCTGAAGAAGCAAGAAAATGAGACAAATAGCTAATTATACAATAGAAGATACCCCCATAGCTCGCGGAGGTATGGGGCAAATCTTCCGTGGTAGGGATAGCCAAGGTAAAATCGTAGCAATCAAGGAAATTCTTCCAGAGTTTGCCAGCGATTGGGCTATCCTTAGCCGCATTGAGAAAGAGGTAGAGTTCTTATTGAAAGTAAACCATCCGTCGATAGTAAAACTCTATGCAGCGTTTCGTGATGATGCTACGCAAAACTATTACATCGTTATGGAACTGGTGGAAGGTTTGAACATCGAACAATATGTGACAAAGCATGGGGCAATACCTGAGCAACAGGCTGTGGAGTTGATGTTGAAAATTCTTGATGCCTTACAGTGTGTGCATAATGCTCATATAGTTCATCGAGACATTAAACCTTCCAACATCATGATTCGACCGGATGGGAATGTTTGCTTGCTTGACTTTGGTGTGGCAAAGGATATGGACAATATCAATAGCTCTACAGTCATCGGTTCAATCATAGGAACTAATGGCTATATGAGTCCAGAGCAAGCCGATGGTTTTTCTATCAATTTCCGTTCAGACATTTATTCTTTGGGATGTGTGTTCTATTATATGCTTACAGGTCATCATGCTTTCAATACATTGGCAAGTGAGTTTGAAACTAAGGATGCTATTCTAAACAACGAGTTCCCAAGACTTTCAAAATATAAATCAGGTTTGTCGGACATCTTGCAGAAGGTTTTGGACAAGGCTACCAATAAGAACATGATGTTGCGCTATCAGAACTGTTATGAGTTTATGGCAGCACTTAGTAATGGTACTCATGTCAGTCATACCGGAACGCAGAAAGCCCCAGTAATGATTTCCATCGGTAGGGAAATGTGCGACATCATCATCAACGATGCTGATAGAAAAATCAGTCGCCATCATGCAGATGTAGAGCTGAAAGAGTTTACTGGTGGAAAATACTATGTCTTTACAGATTGTAGTGCCAATGGTACGGTCATCAATCGCAAGCCTTTGAGAAAGTCATCTATCAGTATTCCTGCTAACGGACCAACTCCAGATATCTATTTAGCTGGTGTTGTGGATGGTCATTTGGATTGGGATAAAGTTGTTGATGAATTGAACAAACGGGCGCAAGCTATCCAAGTTGTTGATGATTCCAAAACAGAAATACTTGAAAAGTCAAAGTCAAGTTCTGTTGAAGACACCCCTAAGCCTGAATATCAATATGAACCAGATGAAGCTACGGGGTGGCTTATTGCAGCCTATGTCTTTGCTTTGTTAGGAGGATTCTTTGGAATTGCTTTTGGGTATGTGGTTTGGCATGATAAAGTAAAACTCAGTAACGGAGAGAAGGTTTATAAGTATAAGGTTTCTCATCGTTATATGGGATTAGGAGCTATGATATTGGCAATTATCTCCATATTTGTATGGAAGTTTGCAATAAATTAACTTGAAAGCAATCACTAAATCTTTTTGATATGATTCCTACAGACATTCTTAATTATAGAATAGTTCGTCATCTGGGCTCAGGTGGTATGGGTAGCGTGTATCTAGCTGTCAATACAAACATAGACCAGCAAGTGGCGATTAAGGTGTTACGCCCAGAAGTGGCAAGAAATGCAGCCTTGCGTGCCAGGTTCAAGCAAGAGGCAGAGATGCTTTGCTCGCTAGACCATCCGGGCATCGTAAAGTTCTTGAACTATGTGGAAACGGCAGAGGGTGTCTTTCTCATCATGGAATATGTAAAGGGTATGACCCTTGAGGATTTCATTAGTAAGAAAAATGGCTTGATAGTGGAAAGTAAGGCATACCCTCTGATATGCGAGATACTGGATGCTTTTTCTTATGCCCATTCCAAAGGCATAGTACATCGTGATATCAAACCTGCCAATATCATCATACAAGATGATGGTCATATCAAAATCATGGACTTTGGTATAGCCCAAATCGTATCGGAGGCGAATGTTACTGATGGTAAGGCTATTATGGGAACTCCTGCCTATATGAGCCCTGAGCAAATATATGGTAAAGACATAGATGCTCGTTCTGATATTTATTCGATAGGAGTCTTGATTCACAATATGTTGACAGGACGTGCACCTTATGATTCAACATTGTTGACAGCCCAGGAAATCAAGCGGAGAGTGGTCAAGGATGATATGCCTAGGATGGCAGAGACCTATCCTTATATTTCTGATAAGATTCAAGCGGTGGTTGACAAGGCAACTCAGAAGGTGCCAGAGGCACGTTATCAATCTTGTTTGGAAATGAAGTCTGCCGTAAAGAAGGCGATAGCTCCAGACCCTATCTCGAAACCTTTGCTTTATGGTGGAATAGCTGCGGCCCTGGTTCTGCTATTGGTAGGATTCTTTACTTGGGATTATTATAGAACCAAAGTAGAGTATTACAAAGACTATGTAGAAGTATTTGGCGTTCCGCAAGGAATCGGTTCGCTTAGTAGCAACGAGATGTCGCATCGTGAGGCTTCATATCGCTTCGAATATTCTCGACATAAGTTACGTAGGGTATCATACGTTAATAGTCTAGGCAACTTGGTTGACCATCACGACTCTGAGGATAAAGATCGTATCGTAGATATGACCCTTACATATACGGAAGGTACAGGTAAGGTGGATACGGAAAAGTTTATGAATCGTAGTGGAAAGGTACTTTATGTGAAGGACTATGACAGTAACTTCAAGACTTGTACTTTCAAACTGGATGATGAACTGGGAATTGAAATGGTGTTGAATGCCCAAGAGGAAATTTTTCAAAGTGTCTTTGACAACACCTTGCAGGGTAAAAAGGGGAAAATCTCCAAATATATATTGGAATACAGTGAGGATGGTTATCTTACCAAAGTGGAATATGCAGGTTTTGGGAATGTAAGAGTACCAAATGCACATGGTATTTTTGGTAAAAGTTTTGTTCTTGACAAAGAAGGGCGTGTCATAGAAGAACACTATCTGGGAAAGGATGGGAAACCTAAGGCAGCTCAGTTTGGACTTGGAATCAAAAAGTTTATTTATGACGATGAAGACAATATCTCTCAGATTGTGTATCTTACTGTAGATGGAAAACCTAGCAGCGATGGGAACAATTGCCCAGTCATAAATTTGACCTATGATAAATGGGGAAACAGAATCTGCGAAAAGTATTGTGATATGAAGGGGAATTCTATAATTCGAAAAGACGGTCCTTTTGCAGGTTTAGTTTATAATTATAATGAAAGAGGTTTTTGTGTCAAACGACGATTCTTGGGAATTGATGGCGGATTGACATATGTGCAAGGAGTCAATGGATACATTAATAGCTATGATGAGAATGGTTATCTAAAAAGTCGTTCGTACGTAGATGCAAAAGGCAATGCTGCTTATTTCTCGGAAGAAACTGATGATGAGAATCAACAGACTTCTTATTCCAAATTGGAGTTTGTCAATGATGTACATGGTAATCCGTTGGATGTCAGGATTCTGAATGCAACAGGTGAGTTGTCGGAAAATGTGGATTTTGCGCACAAATCTTGCACTTATGATTCTGTCGGAAATCTCTTGACGGAGTATTATTTGGATAGTAAGGGCAAAATATATGCTCCAGCTAAATTTGGTTATGCAGGGGTAGATGTGACTTATAATCTGCAAGGACGTATTAGCAGGGTAACCTATATGGATGCGGAAAAGAAACGTTGTACGTTGCCAAATACTCATTTTTGTTATACGGTAAGGGAATACGATGCTCGGGGAAACAAGATAAAATTTTCTTATTATGATGATAAAGACAAACTTGCAATGACCAATGAGGGTGTTGCTGTTACTTGCTATGAATATGACGAAAATGGTAATGAAATAGCACGTTCTTTCTAATGAAGAAAGTACGTATTTTTTATAAGTGATTGAGAATGAGATAAGTTTTTATCTCATAAAAAGAAGAGGTTACGAATTAGAAATAAACAGAATGTAGCATCCTGCTGTGATTTGCATAACCATCCAAAGAACTCTTTCGGTTGCAAAGGTACGATATTTAATCGGGGATAAAGAATGTTTTAAGATTTTTTATCCTCGATTTTTTGCTTGGATAAATCTGTTTTTATTAAACCATATTCTTCTCTATTCTTTGCTATTTCCATTTCAATCCATTCAAACTTATGTGGCAAGGGTTCCTGTTTTTTGAATGTTCTGTTTGGTTTGCATATTCTCATCCTTTCGTGTATTTTGTATAAAAGCCAGTCGTCATCGCAGAAAGACAGTCCTATGAAAACCGATTCTTATTCATAATAGCCAATATCTTTTTAGGCAAAAATGTTATTTTGAGGATTACCTTACGATTTGATACGATAATCACAAATAATATCAACAGGCTTAGCACAAAAGCCTTATTTTTGTATCAATTAGTCACGAAACATGATTTTCTTATTGCTTTTTAATGCAAATACTATTGTATCTCATTTTAAAATATTATCTTCGCTGCCGAAAAAGTAAAATATAGGAAATTAGTATTATTAACAAATTTAAAACGTATGATTATGATTAAAAAATTTTTATTTTCACTAGTTGTTGTTTTGACAACATTCCTATTTGCAACTAGTGCTAACGCACGCGAGATTGCATCTATAACAAGAACTCCTGTAATGGAGATTCCTGCAATTACAGCAAATCCGACATCTCCAAAACAGGTGTATGTTAGAGAGACTTTGGTCATCATTGAATATACAGATGGATCTATGGACATTTACTACGAGAGAGTAGAAATTACAATTGATGATTAATGGTTAATTCGTGAGGGAGTGCCAAGATGTAAATCAAATGGAAATTTTATGCTTAAGAGTTACTCATTTTGACACTCCCTCATCTACAATTCTTAACTAATATGAAACATTTATTGCTTATTCTAATGAGCATTATTGGCTTGGGCAGTGTGTCTGCTCAATCACAAAACGTAAAGTGTACTTATGCGGCAACACATGTAATCTCTGATGCTGTAAAGAACATTGAGGATGCACACATTCGTGAAATGGTAATTCAGAAATTCCAGAATGACAAGAAAACGTTCACAATGTTTTATGCTGATGGAAAATATTCTTTCAGCGAAGGCTCCAATGAAGGTGATACTGGCATAAAGGTCGTTGGAGTGACTGGAGATATTTATATCGACATGGCAAAGGATTCTGTGTTTGCACAGAAGTACATTGTTGACAAACTCTTCCTCATAAAGGATAAATACAAACCTTATGAGTGGACTCTCACTAACGAGAAAAAAACAATAAATGGCAAGGAATGCACAAAGGCTACGGCAACGGGTAACATACCTGTTACCGCATGGTTTTGCACGGAGATACCATTGGGTGTAGGTCCGTTGGGATATTTGGGACTGCCAGGAATTGTGATGCAACTTGATACGCCAACTTATTCGTATGTGTTGCAAGAAATGGTCAATCTTAATGAGACTCCAAGTTTTGAGATTCCGACAAAAGGCAAGGTTGTCTCACAGGAAGAATTCAACAAGTTGGAAGCTGAAAAAATTAAATCTCGTGGTGCAGAAGCAGGCAAGGTAAGAATTATTCGTATGTAAATGAAGCATAAACTCCATATTAAAACTATTGGCATACTACTATACTTATTGTGTAGTAGTATGTTTTCATTTGCCCAAGAGCGATTGTCCGGCAAGGTTATTGATGACAATGGAAAGCCAATAGCTATGGCAAATGTCATGCTTTATCCAGACAGCCTTGCCAAACAATCCATCCTGACATATGCCGTGACTGACAACAAGGGCATTTTCCATTTAAGTTCTATATCTGTACATCATGCATGGCTGCATGTGAAAAGCATAGGGTATGAAAGTCTTGTGATGAAATATGATTCATCGCAGTCATCATGCCTGATAACCCTTCATGCAAAATCGCAAGAGTTGGGCGAGGTCGTGGTCAAAGGCAATTACTCTGGCATAAAAACCAGAGGGGATAGTATAATTTTCGATGTTAACCATTTCAAGACTGGTGCGGAGGAGAATGTCTCTGATGTTTTGCGGCGTTTGCCTGGCATGGAAGTGAGCGAGACCGGAAAGGTGAAATATGAGGGGAAGGCCATTGACAAAATCCTTGTCAATGGCAATGACGTGATGTCTACAGGTAGCGGAATGATGCTCAACGGCTTGCCTGCCGATGTGGTGAGCGGAGCCGAAATTCTGCGCAATTGGAATGACGGGACTCTCGCCAATTCTTTAAGAAACAGTGATCAAAGAACAGCCTTGAACATCAAGACATCAGAATCGTTGCGCTTCACCTCGAAGTTAGATGCAGGTGGAGGCATATTGAACAAGTATCAAGGCAAGTTAACTTCCTTGCTCATCGGTAAGAAAGGTTCGTTTTCCGCTGCTTTGTCATCAAACAACTTGGGCAAGGAAATTCTTTCCTTGGAAGATTACATAGGTAGCATCATGAATTTCGGCGGACTTTCATCAGGTGGCGTGAGCCAGATGCAAATTTCCGAGGAAGAGAGTGCCATGCTGACACCTCCTTCCAATGTGTATCGCAACGCAAACTCTGCCCTTATTCTAAATGGTGCGTATGCACCTTCCAACAAATTAGACATCAAGATAGGAATCTTGCTAAACAAGGCGAAGATGAATGCCTTCGACAGAAACAACAGTTTCTATTTCGCCTCTTCGCTTGAGACAGAGTACAACGATTCCACAGAGAAAGACAATAAGACAGGCTCCGCCAATGTGAGGATAAAGTGGCAACCGACAAACAAACTGGAGATACTTTCTTCTACGTTTGCTAAACTGTCCGACTATTCGGCAACTCAGCAAATGACATATTGGGGCAACAATAGCATGGATTTGGAAGAATGCAAGAAACTGAACAAGAAAGATTTAAGACAATCCGTACAAGTCACTGGCAATTTCGGAAAAACATCTCTATATGCTTTGATGACCTTTGGACGCAAGTCGCAAGAAGAGAAATTAAATGTTCTTAATGACAGTCTTCTGTTGCCTACTTACTATGTGCAGGAGGCTGGACTGTGTGGCATTCGTTCATATTTGTCAACAGAGAACTATTTATATGCTTTAGAAGCAGGTGGAAAATGGTCTTTGCCAGAAGGTTATAGTATGGCTTTTGCTTTTCGCCATGACTACAACAAGGACAAATTGCATGCGGAGGATTATTCTTTGGATGACAATAGTACAGAGGGTATATATAAGAAATTAATCGGTTCACTCATCTTTGAAAAGACTACAGGACTGCTGAGATTCAAAATCAATGCTTCTTTAACAGGAAATAAATATGAACGTTCAACTGAGAGCGCAAGCAGTTCCGTCAGGTTCAACTATAATTCATTGCTTCGACTAGTGTTCAGTCCCAAGAGCGAACTTATCTTAACTGGTAGCAGGGAGACTTCGCAGATAGAACTTAGTAAAATGGCAGACTTTCCTGTACATATAGCATACGACAGGATACAGATGCCATCTTCCATTCATTCACCATTTGTCAGCAAGGATTCATATTCCATACACTATCGTCTTATCAATAATTATAGCAATCTGTTGCTGTTTGTTTCGGGCATGTATTCCAAAACAAAGGGAGACGGATTGGCTGATGCCACACAACATGGAGTCACAAGAAAACAGACTTATATGGATGGGGGCAATGAAGAATGGATGTCTTTGCATGGTGTTGTAACCAAGGGCTTAGGACACTGGCCGGTAGATGCAAACGTGAAAGTGGCGTGGACCAATAGCTGTGTGGCAAGTTCTTTAAATGGTATGAGGTTCAACACAAAGGTGAATGTGCCAAAGGGAGAAATTTACTTTACGACAAGGTTCAAATCAATATTCAATTTTGACATTGGTGGCTTGTACAAGAAAAGTATGTACACAAGTTACGCTGGTAAAGAACAAGACAATGAGCAGTACGAGGCGCATTTGTACACATATTTTAAATATGATCATTTCAAAGGATCTATAAGATATGCCATCCGCAAGACCAATGGAAGTGGCTTGGAGCGAGTATCCAACAATGTTGGCTTTCAACTTTCTTACAGTATGAAAAGACTCCAGCTCACTTTATCGGGTGACGAGCTTTTGCATTTGCACAAGAACAACTGGTTGAATATCAGCAGTTCTTCATATTCTACTACGACATCATATTATATGAGAATGCCTGGGTACTTGCTTTTTTCATGTGGATTGCGAATTGATTAAAGCTCTACATTACCTTTATAAAAGCCAGCCGTCGTCGCAGAAAGACAGTCTTCGTACCTCAGACTAACTTCCTCCGACTATGGCACGGCAAGAAAAATCCTTGGCGGTATGCCTTGAAATACTTCAAGACTATACTGCCAAGGACTTTTCTTTGTTTGCCGTGCTGACAACGGCTGACTTTTATAGCCACAACTCGCAGTTCCATTTTTTATCGCACAATCCAAACGACATGAAACAGTGGCACGCCACCCTTTCATGTCTTAGTAGTACGGCATGAGGAAAAGTGCTTCTTTTTGTCGGTTGCAGGCTAACCGATCAAAAGAAACACCATTCCTTGATTTGCCGTACCATTTTGTTTGCATACTCCACCGCAAGAAAGAAGTCATTGATGTAAACCTCAACGACCACTTTCATGCTTGGCTGCACAGCCTTGGAGAAAACCCGATGCAAGAAGCATGGACAAGCCATACTCTTCTTTCATCGGAATTTCTCTGATGGCTGTGCCATTTTTGTATGCGATTTTCATTTTTCAAGACGTTTGTAAGACGACGTTGTATCCATTTTTCAGAAATGAGTATGCGATAATCGTACAGTCCAAAAACTTCCGTGAAGTTTCTATTTCCTGACTTTGACTATGCGTCACCCATCTTGGATTTTTCTATTTTTCGGGGGCAGAATCGTCACTTTTGCCCCCGTCTAGTATCTTTTGAACATCAAACAAGGGCCTGATAGAGTGTTGGGCAGGAGTCAGCAGCAATGTTTCTTGCCTGACCTTCCCATTATTCGGCATGTTGATTCTGATAGTAGCTATGGTCTTAGCAATTTTCAAAACTGAATCTACACTTTTGTTTATCTTGGCAATTTTTAAGATACGCTCCAGTTCTTTATACACCTTGTATGCAATGAAGCATATGCAGATATGTGCCTCTATTCTTTTCTCTGTGAAATGAAAGATGGGGCGTACCTCCAAGTTCCCTTTGGTTACACGAAAGGCTCGTTCCACGACCCATAGACCGTGGTATTGTTCGACAACTTCCTTTGGTGTGATGGAAGTATTGGTTATATAACCTTTCAAGCCATCCCACTGTGAATCTTCCTTGATTTTGTCTTCGCTGATAACTACATCTATGTCTTTGCTGATTTCCAAGAATTTATTATAGCCACGCTTATTTACGGAGGCTTTTGTGATTTTTCCATTTGCATATGCCTTCTTGAGCCTTGCCACTCCCTTATCACGATTATGTGCATCCTTCTTTGCTCGTTCTTCGGAATAGCCGAGGATCAATCTTGCATTGTCACCATATCTGTATTCGTGAAATTTTCCAGGCATCTTGTCTTGCTGCAAGATCCATTCTTTTATCTGCTCAGACTCTGTATGAATACGAGCACCTATTATATATTTGTATCCTGCATCCTCCAGTAACTTTACATTGCGCTTACTCATGAGCCCTGCATCAGCCACCACTACAAAATCGTCCAGAGAGAAGCGTTGTATGAAATCATCTATGATAGGTAGCATGGTGTATCCCTCGTATTGGCTTCCATTGAAAATACAATACGACAGAGGATAGCCATCACGGCTGACCAAGAGGCCTAGCACTATCTGCGACTCTGATGTCTTGCCATCCTTTGAAAAACCAGACTCTCGCAGCACATCTGTTCTACTGGTCTCAAAATACAGTGTGGTCACATCATAGAACATCAGACCTACATGTCCACCGAGTATGCGCTTGGTGTGCTCTACACTGATGCGTTGTACCTCTTCTTTTTGGGTATCGTACAACTTGTCCATGTAGCGATAAAGCTTATACAACTCGACATCTTCATCAAAGTATGACTTCAGGTAATCTACTGTTGCGTGTTTGCTCATGGGTTGAGAGATGCGAGCGATAACCAAATGGCGAAGTATGGAATCTTGAATTTGGTTGAAACCTATGCTGTCATATACTTGGTTTAGGATAATTTGGTGTCCATTTAGAAGCAGGGAGTCTATGTTGGACAGTACTCGTTCTGTCTCTTCCTCTTCGTTTTGCTTGATGTCTGGTTCTGTGAAGTTAATCTCTTGCTGTCCACCATAAGTTCTTATCCATTTGTTCGCTTCTAGGCACAGAGCATCCGCTTCAGCATCTGTCTTCGCAACACCGAAACTCTTGATTTCACGGAACTTGCCATTGCTCTTGTCCACCACAAGCACTCCGATATGCCCACTGCGGTGCTTCTTCTTACGTACAAACATGGTGCAAAGATACAAAAAATAGTCGTTGCGTCACCCATTTACAGAGATTATTTTTGCTAAATGCCTGAAAATTAGGATATGTTATTTTATAGGTACACATTTTGTCAAAGTCAGGAGTGGCACGCCACCCTTTCATGTCTCAGTAGTACGGCATGAGGAAAAGTGTTTCTTTTTGTCGGTTGCAGGCTAACCGATCAAAAGAAACACCATTCCTTGATTTG
>ENA-OPNW01000348-OPNW01000348.1-human-gut-metagenome-genome-assembly--contig:-NODE-348-length-31406-cov-3.366240_pt1 | contig 31406 bp, 31 predicted proteins | sample MGYA00241540_ERZ501777 | MGnify/ENA primary metagenome ERZ501777 (study PRJEB25962, sample SAMEA2042615) | human gut metagenome | biome: human gut; feature: human-associated habitat; material: faeces...
TGTATGAATGCAAGAACTGCGTGGTTCATGCAGCCGATGAAAGCAAGGTTGTAGTCCAAGGCTTGCACGGCTACATCATAGCCGAAAAGCACGGACAACTCTTAGTCTGCCAGCTAAAGGAAGAACAGAGAATCAAAGAATTCGGCAAATAGCACACTATTGAGTAATGAATATTTAATATTTATAATTGGAATGCAGCTCATCATTAATCTCAGATACATTAGTAATAATCTGCAAAACATAGGAGGTACGGCAAGCTGCAATTCAACTAAATATAAGGCTCTGACAAAATAGTACATACAAAGGGCTATGCCCTAAATTGAGTACTAACACTTCAGCTTTGAAAAAGTAAAAACAATAAACGAAAAAGTAATTTATTATGCTAATAAAATCAATATGTAAACGAATTATTAGACAGTTCCAAGAAAAGCGAATTATCTATGTAGAGAAGGTAGAAAAGCCTTATGTGATTCAACTTGTAGAGGCAAACCGTTTCAAAGGACAGGTTGCGATTGTTACAGGTGGTAGTGGTGTGATTGGTAGAGCTATTGCTTATAGATTAGCTTCAGAAGGTGCAAAAGTTTATGTTTGTGGCTCTAAATTGGAAAACGCAAAGAAAGTAGCAGATGAAATATGTAGAGAGGGCTATTTGGCAGAACCGATTGCTATAAACGTAATGAGTGAAGAGTCTGTGCGAGAAGCTTTCCAAAAGGTCTATGATGACAATCACAAGATTGATTTACTTGTTTGTTGTGCAGGAGGTGGCGCACGTGAAAAAATGAAGCCTTTAAACGAACAAAAGATGGATGTTGTTGATGGAATCTTGAATATAAACTTGCGTGGTGGAATTATGTCAACAAAAGAAGTAAGTAGATTTATGATACCTCAAAAAAATGGTAAAATAATAATTATTTCTTCTACAGTTGGCGTATGTGGTCTTCCATCTTATTCTGAATATGCAGCAGCGAAGGCGGGTCTTATGGGATTTGTAAAATCGATTGCAATGGAAATGGGAAAATATGGAGTTCGAATTAATTGTGTAACGCCAGGAATTGTCCAGCGTGGCACAATTGATGATTTAAAATTGGAGCAAATTCATAAAACCAATTGGCTTAATAGTTATGGCAAACCAGAGGACATTGCTGGCATGGTAGCCTATTTAAATTCCGAAGAAGCCTCTTTTATTACTGGACAGAATTTTATTGTTGATGGTGGTAGAAGCTTAGGCTTGAAGAATTGCTAATTTTTTTTAAACATGGAAGAAAATTTAAAACAAAAGACAAAACTAGGTTTATATTGGAAGTTGTTTGACCAATCGGCAACCCAAATTATGCAATTTGTGGTTGGTGTTGTGATGGCTCGTCTCCTCTCACCAGAGGATTATGGTATTACAGCATTGCCTGCCGTTTTTATGGCTGTGGCGGGTATCTTTATCGATGGTAGCTTTAGTGCTGCATTAGTGAGAAAGCCAAATGTTACAGAGAAAGATTTAGCGACTTCTTTCTATTATAGTATAGGTGTCGGATTATTTATGTATTTATGTCTTTTTATATCTGCACCTTGGATTGCTGATTTTTATGATACTCCAGTATTAACTTCTTTGATTAGAATAACTGCACTTTCATTTCTTTGGGGGCCTTTGGGAACTCCGCAAAATGTGATTCTAAATAAGCGATTAGATTTCAAAACTCCAGCGAGAATATCCGTGATTAATAAAATAATCTCTGCTATATTAGGTATTTCTATAGCATATGCAGGTTATGGATTGTGGGCATTAGTCATTTCCGGATTATCATCAAGTTTATTAGGATTATTACAAACCTGGTGGGTAGTTAAATGGATACCTAAGGAGAAATTTTCTAAGGAGTCTTTTAAATATCTATGGAATTTTGGCAATAAAATGATTGGAGCTAATTTGATAGATACAATATATAATAATGTCACGCCAATTTTTGTGGGTAAGTATTACTCTCCAAAAGATTTAGGTATATATAATCGAGCTTTAGGATATGTTGTTATGCCAGCTAATCAGATTACTGGATTATTGACAAGCGTAACATTTCCTGTATTAAGTAAAATGCAAGATGATAGAGGGCAATTAGCATTCAATTATAGGCGTATGATAAAAGTAACAGCATTTATTTCTTTTCCTATATTTATGATTCTTTGTGCCTTGGCAAAGCCATTGGTTATAACGCTGATAACAGAAAAGTGGATATCTTGTGTGTTGTTATTGCAAATCATGTGTTTTGCAAAAATGTGGTGGCCTATTCAGGCAATTAATCGTAATTTGATGCAAGTTGTAGGTCGATCTGATTTGTATCTGAGAGTAGAGGTTATAAAGAAAAGCATTAATTTCTTATTATTATGTTGTTCTTTGCCATTTGGAATAGATATCTTCTGTTATTGTCAAATTTTACAGACAGCATTGTCTATGTTTATAAATACATATTACACAAAAGAACTTATTGATTTTGGATTTTGGAAACAAATAAGAGATGTATGTCCTATGTTCTGCTTGTCTTTTGTTTCATTAGGTGCTTCTGTTATGTGTGTTTATTTCATAGATAATGAAATATGCCAAATCGTATTTGGCGGTTTGTTAGGTTTGGGCATTTATTTCTCTTTATCTTATGTTCTGAAAATGTCAGAGTTGAGGGACTTGCTATATTTATTAAAAACAAAACGTGTAAAATAAATAATTTAAATTTATGTTTTCTGATAAAAAAAATGTGTGCCAATTAGTTGCTCTTTTAAAGCAATTTGGCATTTCTCATTTTGTGGTATCTCCTGGTAGTAGGCATATACCAATAGTTATTTCTATGCAACAAGATTCTTTCTTTAAGCTCTATTCTGTTGTAGATGAAAGAAGTGCATCTTTTTTTGCAATAGGTTTGATTCAACAATTAAAAATGCCTGTTGGTGTTATTTGTACTTCTGGTACTGCATCTGCAAATTATTGCTCAGCAATAAATGAGAGCTTATATCAAGAATTGCCTTTATTGGTTATTACGGCAGATAGACAACCATGCTTGTTGGATCAACATGAGGACCAAATGATAAGACAGTCCACTATGTTTGCTAATATAACTAAGAAATTAGTAAATCTTCCTGTTGTGACCAATGAACAAGATTCTTGGTACAATAATCGTTTGATAAATGAAGCGTTATTGGAGTTGAATCATCATGGATTTGGACCTGTTCAGTTGAACATTATGATACCTCAGCATCTTGATAACTTTTCTACTAATAGTCTTCCAAATGAACGCAAGATTGTAAGATACAATTTGGAAGATGCCAAATGGAATGAAACTGTCGAATATTTAAATAAAAAGAAAATTCTATTGGTATGTGGTGAGGGTTTTATTTTTAATAAAGAACAATATGATGTTTTTAATGCTTTTTGTAATGCATTTAATGTAATTGTCCTATGTGATAAAATGAGTAATTGTCATTTGGATAATAGCATTGAAAATGCTTTCCCTGTACTGCAAGCATTAAGTGAAGAGGATATTACTGAACTTGCTCCAGACCTTATTCTTACTATTAGAAGCAATTTCTCTTTTAATCCTGAATTTAAAGGCTTTGTTGCAAGACTCAAGAGTATAGGTCTAAAGATTGATAATTGGTATATTCATTCTGATGGACGTGTGGTGGATCCATACCAAGGTCTTTTGACCCAGATTTTTGAAATGAGTGAATTCTCGTTTTTTAAGAATGTCTTAGCTGTAAATAATAACAAAAACATTCATTCTGATTTTGTGGAATGTTGGAAAATTATTTCAAAGTGTATTGAAGAGCCACATCTAGAGTATGGGCAAGTTGATGCTGTTGGAATTTTTTTCTCTAAGATACCGAATAATTCAATTCTCCATCTTGCTAATAGTAATTCTGTAAGAGTTGCCCAAATGTTTCATTTGGATCCAAGTATTGAAATTCATTGCAATAGAGGAACGGATGGAATAGATGGTTGTATGTCAACAGCTGTAGGTTTTGCTAGTAATACAGACAAACTTACTTTCTTAGTAATAGGAGATTTGACGTTTTTCTATGATATGAATGCAATATGGAATCGTCAATTAAGCAAGAATCTACGCATTCTTTTGATTAATAATGGAGGAGGATCTGTAATGCATCTACCTGCTCGTCCTGATTTTGCGCTTAAAATGATGCCTTCTTTTATTTCTGCAAAACATCATGCCAAAGCAGAAGCGTGGTGTGTTGACAGAGGTTTTAAGTATTTATCTGCTCGTTCAGACAAAGAACTGGATAGTTGCATGGAGGAATTTGTAGATTCAAACACTAATGAGCCTGTTATATTAGAGGTTTTTTCTGAGATGATTCATGATATAAGTCAATATAAGGCTTATTATGCCAAAATTAATAGAACGCAAATAGTTCATAAGATGGAAAGTAAGTCCCATCAAATTATAAGCAAGTTGTGCCATGTGTTGGGCATAGACCCATCTCAAATAAAGAATGAGATTAAAGAAAAAGTTGGTGAGAATCGAATAAAAGGTTTAAAACTTCTTATTAAGAATCATTAGAGACTTGTATGAATAAGAATTAATGGTTGCATTATTTTGATCTTATTAAGGGAATCGCAATGTACTTAGTTATTGAATAATTTATATTAACTATGTCTATTAATGCCCTTTACGCAGATAAGTCTATGGCTTGTGGAAAGCAATTTCTGCTTTCCGCATGTCATATTATCCATCTTTGTTTTAGTAGGTGTTGATTTTAGAAAAAAGTATTCAGTGATTTCGCTTTTTTCTACTACTATGTTGAAAACAATCCTCGAGTTTTTTTGAGAGTTTTGGTGGAAAACCAACTGTAGAAGAGCGAAACAAGATTATCGACTTAAAGAATGTTCATAGAAGTTGGGCTTTGGATAAAGTGCAGACAGAATATGGTGATTATGGTTATGGAATAAATTATAGATATTTGCGTAAAATCGTTGATTTATGTAAGCGAAAAGGAGTCAAATTATATCTGGTTGGTTACCCTTTGTATAATGAATCTTTGACTTACGATCATGATTTCTGTACCCGAATGCGCAAAAAGTATTTTAATGATGTAGAATTTTTAGACTATGTAAATTGGAAAGTTCCCAATTCTTGCAGAATGGATGCACACCATCTAAATGGAAAGGGTGCTATCCGGTTTACTAATGAATTGAAAAATAGGTTTCATCTGCGATAAATATGAAAATAGCATTACTTAATTTTCCCTTTGATAATAATTATGGGGGAAATCTTCAACGTTATGCTCTGATGCAAGTCTTGCAAGATATGGGGTATGACGTAACACATTTACAAACAAGTTTCAATGAACGCATTCCTGGTCGATGTGCTCTTTATACAATTTTGAAGAGATTGGCAAGGAGAGTGTTGAAAAAAAATAAAGAAGGAATTTTTAGAGAATTTCATCAAAATAGGAAATACGCTAAAGAAATAAAAGCAATAAAACCTTTCTATAATAAATATATCAAACATACTCAAATAATATGTTCATATCAAGAGCTAAAAAAGTTTGATTATTTTGAGGCATATATTGTTGGATCAGATCAAGTATGGCGTCGATCTATGAGTTATAAATATCCTTTTAGTTCGATGTTTCTTGAATTTTTAAAGGACAAACATAGAATAAAGAGAATTGCTTATGGTGTTTCTTTTGGAACCTCTGAAGATGAAATCCCTGATAGTGAAAAGCCAGAATTAGCTGAATTATATAAAATGTTCGATGCGGTGTCTATACGTGAAGACTCTGGATTTCAACTTTTGAAAAAATATGGATGGAATCATCCAAAGGCAATTCAAGTGTTGGACCCGACATTGCTCCTGCCAAGGCAATGGTATTCTGAAATTATTGATGAAGGAAAAACTTTGCCTTTAGAGGGGGATATGTTCTGTTATGTGTTGGATTCCAAAAAAGAAATTGATGATATCATAAATGAAGTTGCATTACAGAAACATTTGCGACCATTTAGAACCTCTATAGATCCTATTAATATGGTTTCTATAGAACAATGGTTACGTTCATTTAGAGATGCTAAATATATTGTAACAGACTCATTTCATGGATTTGTATTCTCTATAATATTCAATAAACCTGTTAAGCTTGTATATAACAAGCGAAGAGGTAATGATAGGTTTGATTCTTTACAGCGCCTTTTAAATTACAATCCTGAGGATGCAAATATTGATTGGGATAGAATAAATGATAAAATAAAACATTATGCAAACCTTTCGAGAAATTTCTTGAGGGTTTCTTTAGAAACAAAAGAATGAAAATATTTATAGTACATGAGGATATTTACCATGCAGGAAATCCTTATATTTATACACTTGTAAAAGAAATAAAAAAAATAAGTTCCAAAGTAGAAATAAATTATGGTCGTGAGGGATTTTGGAACGAAACCATTTTCAATTACGATATTGTTCATTTTCAATGGCCGCAAGCTTTTATGGCCGGTGATTCGCATCAAATATCGGATTTGGAAAATCATATCAAAAGATTGAAAAGTCATGGCGTAAAGATAGTATCTACATGCCATGACTTAAAACCACATTACAATCAATGTGCCGATTATGGCGATTGTATGAATATTGTTTATAAAAATAGTGATGTAATATTTCATTTAGGGAATTATTCTCTTCTTCTGTTTCAAAAACAATATCCAGATGTACAGCATTGGTTGCTTCCACATCAGATTTTTGATACCGTATATACAAAAATACCATCTCAAAAAGAGGCCAAAATTAAGCTCAAATTGAATCCTAATAAGAAGTATATATTATGTTTTGGAGCTTTTAGAGCAGATGAAGAAAGAGAACTTGTTCTTAATGTTGCAAAGTATTTTAAAAAGAAAAAGGTAGAAATATTGGCTCCTTCTTTTCTTCATGTTCCTCATAGACGAAAAATTCCATTTCTTCCTAATCACCTGGAAAGAAAGAGTTTCATATATAGGTTATTTTATAAAATTCATATGACAGGGAATTCATGGACTCCTGTTTCTGATGATATGTTACCTTATTATTATATGGCAGCAGATTTGTGCTTAATACAAAGAAAGAAAATTTTGAACTCAGGAAATGCAATACTTCCTTTGCTTTTTAATAAAGTCGTAGTAGGACCTAATGTTGGAAATGTAGGTCCCTTATTGAAGGAAATGGGTTTCCCTACATTTGATCCAAAAGATGAATCTTCTATATTATCCGCTGTTTCTAAAGGTTTGTCTATGATAAATGAAAATTATCCAGCGAGTCATTTTAAAGATGAATTTTCGACTTTTAAAGTTGCTACAAAAATGCTTGAGTATTATGTTCAAATTCTAACAACTTAGTAATTATGAAGCAAAACTTACTTTTCGTTCTTCCTTTTCTCCCATATCCAATGGAGAGTGGAGGACATCAGGCTTTATATAATGGTATAGCAGCCGTTAAAGACGAATACAATATCTTTGTAATGTTTCAAGCCGTTGATGATGAGCATTATCATAAGTCAGTAAATCAATTTCAGGAACATATTCCAAATGTCCATGTAATTCCGCTCTTGAGCAAGGTTCATATAGAGACTTTCATGGAAAAGGTTGTGCGAAAATCGAAAAGCCTCTTGAAGAAGATTTTGGGCATAAAGACGGTTCCTGTTCCCGTAGATCCTATTAAGAATACTTGCAATTGGTGGAAGACAACAATAACACCTGCAGAGAAAGACTGGTTAGAACTTATCCATCGTACCTGTTTGGAATGTCATATTGATATTCTGCAAATAGAAATGCCATGGCGCATTTCGGATGTATTGGCGGTACCAGATGGTATAAAAAAAATATATGTTCATCATGAGTTGGGATTTGTACGACGTGAATTGGAAATGGAAAAAATGGAGAATTCTGTTTATGCACAGGCTTGCAAGGCTTTTACCGACATGAATGAAATCCGTTTGCTCAATCTTTATGATGAAGTGATAACCCTTTCACCTATTGATGCAAAGAAATTGGTTGATGCAGGTGTGAAGTCGCCTGTATATTCATCATTTGCCATCATAGACTCATCAAAAGAAATTCAAGAGGACAAGGGAGATGGAAAACGACTGACTTTCATAGGACCAGAGATTCATAATCCAAACTTTGTGGGTGTAACCTGGTTTTTGGAAAATTGTTGGTCGCAGTTAAAAGAGAAATGTTCTGATATGCAGCTGGATATTATTGGCAATTGGTCTGAAAACCGCATCAAGGAGTATTCATTGAAATATAAGGATGTCCATTTCCTCGGATTTGTGGATGATCTTTATGCTGCCATTAAGGACAGTACGATGATTGTTCCAATTACAATAGGAAGTGGTATAAGAATGAAAATCTTAGAAGCTTCGAGCAAGGGTGTACCTTTCGTCAGCACTTCGGTGGGGGCAGAAGGAATTCCTGTTGTTAATAGTCAGGATTGCTTCATTGCAAATACGCCAGACGAATTTATAGAGAGCATTTTGAAATTGCAAAATCCTGATTTGCGCCATCAATTTGCCGAAAATGCTAATATGATGATACGCAAACATTACTCTTTAGAGGCATTGAGGAAAAATAGACTGGAAATATATGAAAAACTATAATCCCTCTGTCGGTTATCTCAAGGCATTAGGAATCCTGCTAATGGTTTTTGGACATTCAGGAAATACGAATCATATAAATCATTTCATCTATATGTTCCACATGCCACTCTTCTTTATCGCTTCAGGTTATTGCTTTAAAGATAAATATCTGTCAACTCCTCGAAAATACATATATAATAAGGTGAAGGGTATCTATTGGCCGTATGTGAAATGGAGCTTACTATTCCTGTTGCTGCACAATGTATGCTTCAACCTGCATCTTTATAGCGATCAATATGGTTGGAAGGAATATGTATCTCATCTCTATGCTCCCTCGGAGTTTTTAAGCCTTGCTACATCTATCATATTCAAGATGCAGGAACATGAGCAACTCCTCGGTGGTTACTGGTTTATGAATGCTTTGTTTTTCGGATCTCTCATTGTATGGCTTGTGATCCGATATGTAAAGCAACCGCTATGTGGGGGGGCAATTCTTATAGTAATATGTACTATTCTAAATAAAACGTGCTGGCAGATTCCATTCATCAATATCTCATCGCAAGCCTTTGCCGCAGCCTTATTGATATATATTGGCTATAGTCTGGCGAAGTATAGGATAAAACCTTTCAAATATTGGCAAATAACTTTGTCGCTATCAATAACATTAATAGGCTCCTTTGTTTGGAATATGGCTATGGATCAGAATTCTTATAGCAACAAGCGGTTTATTCCATATATTATAACCGCAGTACTTGCTTCATGGAGTTTCTATTCTTTGTTTGATAAGATGAAATCTTCGCATGGTATCTGTGCTAAAGCCTTAGATTTCATAGGAAAGAATACCCTTACAATTCTTACATGGCATTTCCTTGCTTTCAAACTGGTTTCATTAGTGATTATAGGTATCTATGATTTACCAACAGAAAGACTTGCAGAATTTCCTGTCATCAAAGAATACTCAGAACAGGGATGGTGGATTGCTTATTTTTCTGTGGCAATAATTGTTACCTGTGGGATAGCTAATAGCAATAAGTGGATAAAAAATAGTTGGTTAAAACTTTAATATTAAAATATGGCAAAATATACTTTTTTACTTCCTGCCTTTAAGCCTGATTTTTTCGAGGAGGCATTGAGAAGTATTAAATCACAGACTTTAAAAGATTTCAAGGTGTTGGTATCAGATGATTGCTCACCGCACGATTTAAAGTCTATATATAATAAGGTGTGTGGTGATGATGCTCGATTCTCATATCGTCGCAACGAGGTGAATATGGGAAGCAAGAGCCTCGTTGCGCATTGGAATCTTCTGGTGGATATGTGTGATACGGAGTATCTGATTCTTGCCAGTGATGATGATGTTTATGAGCCAACTTTCTTGGAAGAGGTGGATAAGTTGGCAAAGAAATATCCTGAGGTAGATTTGATAAGGGCGAGAGTAAAAAAAATAAATGGCGATAAAGTTTTAGAGGAAGATTCTCTTCGAAGTGAGTTTGAACAGCAGCTTGTTTTTTTGATGAATACATATAAATCAAAGCAAATACAATGTATTGCAAATTATGCATTTAAAACACAGGGATTGAGAGACATTGGTGGATTTATTTCTTTTCCTTTAGCTTGGGGAAGTGATGAAGCTACGGTTGTGTCTTTATCTAAGCATGGGATTGCAATAACAGATGAAGTTTTATTTTCTTTTCGGTGGTCAGGAAAAAATGTTAGTACAAACATGAATCCTAATATATTGAAGAAAAAAATTGCTGCAAGAAAACTACAAATTGAATTATATAAAAAATATTTTTCTGGATTAGAGAAAAACGTAACGGAAGAATACAGAGACACTCTTGCGAAAATAGAGCAAATATATAAAAATAAAGCAGTGGAAAGTATATTTTATGATTTACCGATACTGTCTTTTGCTGAATTGCTTGGGCTTCGACATTTTTTATTATCAATATGTTATTTTAGAAATTATAGGGATTCTATAAGGTTTATTTGGTTTTGGTTTAAACAAAAATATGTATGCAAAAAAATATAGTTTTTATAACTGATGATAATTATTGTCAACATGCAGCAGTAATGTTGGAGTCATTACTTCAAACGAATGGCGAATGTCAATTTGTTTTTTATTGTTTATCTTTTTCTTTAAAATTAGGAAACAAGGAAAAATTATCGGCGATTTCCAATAAGGGTTCTAAGATTATTTTTATTGAAATAAAGGATGATTTAGGATTTTTGAAGAAATTAGAAACAGGTGCAGATATAAAGCAATGGAATCCAATCATGTATCTCAAGTGTTTTATGCATTTGTTATTGCCGATATCAGTAGATAGATTGTTGTTTTTGGATGTAGACATGGTTATAAATCATGATATAGGAGAATTATATAAAATAGATCTTAAAGAAAATATTATTGCAGGGGTTGAAGATTGGAAGTATTCTTATTTACATAAGCGAAGAATCGGACTAGATGAGAATGGTAATTATATTAATTCTGGCGTAATGATTATCGATGTAACTAAATGGAGAGATTTGGAAGAAAAATATAGAATGTCTGATTTCTTGTTGGCGAATAAAGACATAATCATTAATGATCAAGATGCTTTAGCTTTGTATTTTAAAGATAAAATAGCATACATTGATCAAAGATGGAATGTAACATCCTATTGGTTTGAGAAAAAACCTCGTATATTGGATAAATATCTTGGTCAATTGGATGATATAAGACGAAATCCATATATTATTCATTTTTGTGAGCCGATAAAACCTTGGTTCAAGGAATGTCGGCATCCGTATGCTTATCTTTACAAAAAATATCTTAGGCTAACTCCTTGGTCAAATTATCTGTACCCAACTTGTGGCTCTCATTTTGGTAAGCCTGCATGGAGATTTTTGGTCAAGCAATGGCTTAATGATATAGGATTGAGAAATGACGATTGGGCTATGGTAAAAGTATGATATATGAAAGCAAAAATAAATTAAGAAATGAAACCTTTAGATATAAATACTACGGATTTTTTGAAAGCGATACTGCCTTTTGGAATTGTCATCACTCACTATATTCCATTATATGGCTATGATACATTACTTTTAGGAGAGAGTATTGTTGCTATGTTCTTTTTTATGTCTGGATATGGGTTGTCGATGTCAAAAAAGAAGATAACGAAGTATTTGGTTATACAAAGGGTGTCTAGATTACTTGTACCTTTTGCTTTGTCCATAATCCTATTTCAACTAGCATCTTTAGTATGTGGTAATATGATGTTATCCAAGCTCCCAATGTCGAAAAATATTACTGATGGCATTGGTCTGATTTTGCCGAACTCTTGGTTTGTTTATGCGATAGTTCTGTTTTATGCCATTTTCCATATCTTATTTTATACATTAAAAGGAAAGAGACTCAAATATATAACATTGTTCTTTGCTATGATGATTTATATAAAGCTGATGGCGAAATTTGTGGTAGGAGAACACTGGCATATAACAGCCTTGGCATTTTGTTCAGGTGCTGTTTATAAAGAAGTCGCAAAAAGAGTAAATGGAATGCAAAATATGATATTTTTCTTTCTTGGGGCAATTGTCATCATTCTAATGAACTTTGTGTTCAGTAACTTTTATCTACGCATACTTTTCTTTGCATTGATGCCAATAGTGGTTAGCTCTGTATTGTCAAATGTTGGGCTAAAAATAAATAAAACAATCGCTTGGCTTCGTACAATATCTTATCCGATTTATTTAGTTCATGGAATCGTTATATTCCTATATTGTCACTTTCATTTGGAAGGGATTATGTCTCTGTTTTGGGGCTTGCTCTTAGTTGGGGGGGGCGACAATTCCCATAGCGTATTTAGTTTCTTTGTTAGAAAAAGAGGTTCAATTTAAATGTTTTGCTTGAAATGAATATGATTTCAGTGGTTGTTCCTGTTTACAATGCGTCAGAATTTTTGGCCCGTTGTTTGGAAAGTATTTTAGCTCAAACATTCACGGAATGGCAATTGATACTTGTGGATGATGGTAGCAGAGATAATTCTTTGCATATCATGCAAGAGTATGCTGAAAAAGATTCACGTATCAATGTGTTTCATAAGGCTAATGAAGGAGTAAGTATTGCTCGCCAATATGGATTGGACAGAGTTGATACACCTTATTTTATCTTTTGTGATGCTGATGATTATGTGGAGTGTGATTATTTGGAAAAATTGTATGAGGCAATAAGAAAAAATAACAGCGATATTGCTGTATGTAAATATGTAGAAGAATATGAAGATGGTGTAATAGAGAGAGAACTGCCAGTTACTGATTATATCGGCTTCGTTCGTAACCTCCTTGTTTTAAGGATCTGGGGCGTAACATGGAATAAGCTATATAAAACCAGTATAGTGAGAGAGCAGCATTTGACTTTTCCGAAATACTTGCAGATGTGGGAAGATCTGGCTTTTACTGTTCGATATTGTATGTTTGCAGAATCCGTTGCTTTTGTAGAGAAGCCGCTCTATCATTATGTCAAGGTCAATACTGATTCTATAACTTCGCATGAGCAAATAAAATATAATTTCAATAGAGTGGAGGCTATAAGATATTTTGAAGAGACAATGCATGAAACAGGAAAGGAAAATCTATATCAATATGAAATGTTATGGATAAAATATCATATAAAAGATCACTTCCTTTCTTCTGTTATCAGTAATGAAAGAATTATTGCATGGCATAACTCATTTTCTGAAGTGAATGATGAGTGGAGGAAAGTGGGAAATAACAATTTCCTACATTTTATCTTAACTTACCATATGGCTTGTGTTCTTTATATTCCTTATTGGTATCGAAAAATGAGATTTAATATACATAAATGGATAAAAAGAATAGGCAAGTGATGAATCAGCCAATTATTTCTATAATTATTGCCGCCTACAATGCTGCATCTTTTATTTCTCGACTATTGAAATCTATTTCTGATAGTTTTTATTTGGAGATAATCGTAGTCAATGATGGTAGTTCGGATTCTACGGCTGAAATAGTATCAAGAATGGCCTTAGCTGATAGAAGAATTCGTCTTATCAATCAAAAGAATGCAGGTGTAAGTGCAGCTCGCAATCGTGGCATTCTGGAAGCAAAAGGCCAGTGGTTGATGTTTGCCGATGCTGATGATTGGTTTGATAGTGAACAACTTGACTTGTTAATTGGAAAATTAGGGTTGTTGGATGAAAATGCAGCAGTTGCAAAGTTTGGGGTGAAGCATGTCTTTTCTGAATGCACAGTTTGTCATGACGTGAAGGAGCAAGTGTTGCCAACTGAAGAATTCTTGGATAAGGGATTGTTTATGGAGGCATCTTGGAATTATGCTTTTCGTAGAGAATTGATAAACAAATATGGTTTATGTTTTCCTGAAGGAATCATCAACACAGAGGATCAAAACTTTAATCTGAAAGCTATAGTTGCCAGTGGAAAGATTGCTTCCATTAATCTGATGGTATATCATTATAATAAGACTAACGAAAGTTCTGCTTCACAGAAGAAGCACAAGAAGGAATGGACGGAAGCACCAGTCTTATCTGCATTGGATTTAATAGACTTCTGTCAAAAATGGCAACTGCCAGTTGAATCCATAAAAGGAAATATTGCTCATCTTCTTTATCAGTTTTTTGAAGATAAATCATCAGATATTACTTTCAAACAACGCAAAGAGATATATAACCCTTCTTATCGAAAGATATGTAAGGCAATTCCTTCGTTTTCTGAATTTAAAAAATATGCTATCCCTTGTCGAAGTATGGCATTGGGAATGCTTTTGTTCAAGATTCATGATTTCATTAAAAAATAAGTTATGTTCATGAAAAAAACTCATTCTTTTCTATTGTTCCTGGCAATATTAATCGTATCGCTTGGAGTTCGATTCTATTGGGAAAGTCAAAAGTCGGCCTTCCATGTTGATGAGGTGATGTCATTTGTGCTATGCGATTATGGAGACTTGGGGTGGACAACTACATTCTCTGGTGAATATACTGGAGCAGAAGCTAAACAGGCGATGTTGTTTCCTCATCCTGGTTTGGATGATGCCATTCAAGATATAAGGCATAATTGGCAAGACAATAGAGATCATTATCATACCAATTTTTATTATACGATATTACGTTTATGGTTGGTTGGATTTCAGTCTTATCATATTCATGATATTATAGTTCATTGTCTCTGGATTAATTATATATTCTATGTCGCCTATTTTATTCTCTTATACTTCTTCCTGCGGCTATTTTTCAGGGAACGTCCTAAAATTCTGTTTTTGGGTTTGTTGCTGATAGGTTTATCGGCGAGCGATATTGCTAATACAATTTTCATAAGAGAGTATATGTTGCAGGAATTAGGTGCCCTGTTCTTGGCATATATTGTTGTAAAGAGCGTAATTGAAATAAAGAAAGATGCTTATCGGTATAATATAATGAATTTCCTGATCACGTCTTTTGCTATATGGGCTATAATCTTTAATGGTTATTTCCAGTTCGTATATGTAGGTGTATTGGGATTGTATCTGGTATGGGTGTTATGTCAAAAGAAGGACTATTACAAAATCATATACTTTGCTAGTACGATGCTTGCGGCTGTAGCTTTATGCTATGTCTGCTATCAAGGTTTCTTCAAGATATTGACTGAAGATAATAAAGTTTCAGGTGGTTTGTCTGCCCGCACTCTCCGTGGATATTTTTCCCCATTCTTATTCTATTCCCTGTTTGTGATGCATTACACTCTTTATATACCTTATTTATTTATAATAGGGTATGTGTGGAGAAAGAAAAGAATGGCTATCAATCAGGTGCCATGGATTTTTATTGCTGCAGTTATATATTCTGTTGCTGCTTTTTGGACAGCTCCTATGCGAACAAACAGATACATTGTTTCTGCTACACCACTTCTGTTGCTAATAGTTCCTTTTGCTATATCCAAGTTACAAGGTAAACAACAGAAAATAGCAAGCGGTCTGTGTATCCTGACAGCTGTGGTAATGATGTGTTTCAAGGGCAATATTGAAAATATGAATTTCGATAAAAATGAAAAGGCAAATCTACTGAATAATCATTCTGAAATGCCAACATATATTGTCGTCAATAAGAAGCAACCTTGGACTCAATGCGACATCATTCCTTATCTGAATAATCATCGACATTACATATTTGTAAATTCGGTGGAAGAAATCAAATGTAATCAACCTCATATTGTATCTATAGATTGTTTTAGAGGTGAATATCCTGTTGAAAAGATGAAACAACAATGGGAATACAAAGGCTATAGTTCTTTCTATAATCATTATATTGTAAAATGATGACAAATAAAAAAGTATATATTGTTATTGTAACGTATAACTCTATGAAATGGATGGAGAAATGCCTGAAGTCGCTACGTGCCTCACAATATCCACTCCATATTATAGTAGTAGATAATTGCAGTAAAGACAATACGGTAAGCTATCTTTCTGAACAAAAGGATGTTGAATTGATTGTCAATAAACAAAACAAGGGTTTTGGGCAGGCTAACAATCAAGGTATAAAATTTGCTCTGGAACAAGGTGCGGACTATTGTTTCCTGCTTAATCAGGATGCTTATATCCATCCTGACACTATAGAGAAACTGATAGAAACTCATTTGCAATTTCCTTCAGCTGGCATCTTGACTCCTGTACATCTTAATGGTAATGGAGCCGGGTTGGATCCTTATTATCGGAATTTTGTATTGCCGACAAGCGATGCCTTTCTGACTGATGCATGTATAGGGGAGGTGAAGCGTTATTATGATGTAGATTTGGTTCCTGCTGCAGGATGGTTCATTCCGAAAAATACCTTAGAAAAGATAGGCGGTTTTGATCCTTTGTTTTTCCATTATGGTGAAGATGATAACTACATGCAGCGACTCCGATATCATCAAATGCCTATTGTGATGGACAGGCAAGCGTTTATACGTCATGACCGTGAAAGTACTGTTGGTAATGCTAAAGTATATCTCAATAAAAAGAATAGAAGAGAACTGTTGATTCTTGCATCTGACATAAATTATTCTAAAGGATATATTATCCAGAAAATAGGAAAGCAGTTCTTTGCAAATCTTTCACTTAATTTCTTCTATCTTTTAGGGCGTAAGTTTGGCGCTATGTGGAATTTCTTTGGTGATTATTGGTATCTGTATGCCAACAGGAAACGATTGAGAGTAAGCCGGGAGAATAACAGGATATTACAAAAGAATTGGTTATGATGCAACAATTACCTTTCTTCTCGATTATCCTTCCTGCCTATAATGCAGAGTTGTTTTTAGCAAGAACCTTAACAAGTATCTTTTCGCAAGATTTTTCGGATTACGAGCTGTTGCTTGTTAATGATGGATCTACGGATAATACCTTGGATATATGTAGGGAATTTGCAGCTGTATATCCTCAAGTAAAGGTCATAGATAAAAAGAACGAGGGAGTTGCTGTGGCAAGGAATGCTGCCTTACAGGCTGCTCAGGGTAAATATATATTGTTTGTTGATGCTGACGATATATTTTATCCTCAGTCCTTTAAAAAGATATATGAAAGGCTTTTGGAAAGCGATGTAGATTATCTCAGGTATGAATTTCAAACCATAGATGCGGATGATCATCCTTTATTTCCCAATTATGAAGCCCATAAAAGGAAGAAGTATGATGGGGCTATTTGTAATGGGGTAAAGTGCATGGAAAAACTTGTAAGAAGAGAGTTCTTTCTCTGGTCTTCTGCTTTCAAGAGAGAAATCATAGAGAAGAATCATATAACCTTTCTGGAGGGTTGCACATATAATGAAGACACTCTATTCATCTCTCAATTCCTATGTTCTGTACAGAGTGGCTCTTATCTTGATCAGGTTTTGTATGGCTACAGGAAAAGTGATGTTGCAGTTACTTCCCGTTTTACAGCAAAAAATCTAAGTGATATCATGGATGTATATGGCAGATTGATGTTCTTGGCAGATAGGAAAGTTAAGCCTCTTTCTACAGAATTAAAAAGAACGGCACAATGCCTGGCTTTACATATTTATGAAGAGCAATCCTTGGCGCCGGATAGTGAGGCTTGTAGAGGGATATTTAATGAATGTATGAGATCTCCATTACTTTTTGAATGGAGAATGATGACGATATTCGGTCATTATGCCGAATTCTTATGGAAAATAAAGGTGATTATAATTAAAATTCTGAGGAGATTATGACAGCACAATGGTTAATAAAACTTGATACTCTCATCGACGGTGCACGCCGACGAGATGCTATTAAAATACCAGTCTTGAAAAAAATAGCAAGATTAGTATATTATCCGATAGATTTGATATTAGGACTCCCTAAAATGTGGAGTATAAAATACAAAATGAATCATTCTCATGGAAGTGGATTAGAACCAGTAAAACTGGCTGTTGTGGCTATTGCCAAGAACGAATCGGAGTATATTGCAGAATGGGTCGCTTATCATAAAGCTGTTGGCGTAGAACGGATTTTTCTTTTTGACAATGACAGTACGGACGGAATGAAGAATTGCATTCAGCAGTTTATAGATGATGGTTTTGTAGTATATCAGCAGATACATGGAGCTTGTCAACAGTTTAATGCTTATTGTCAGGGCTTGTGGGAATATGGCAGGGAATGTAAATATATGGCATTTATTGACTGTGATGAACTCTTGACTCCGATTAAACATGGCGACAATATTGTAACCATCTTAGATGACTTATTTGCAAAATATCCAAAAGCAGGTGGCGTGCTGGTGAATTGGTGTATGTTTGGATCTTCACATTTTGAAAAGAAACCAGAAGGACTTCTGATTGATAATTTTGTTTACCGAGCTAAAATCGGTAAAGAAGGTACAAATGTTACAAAATCAATTGTGCGCCCACAATATACTTTAATGTGGAATCATCCTCATTTCCCTGTCTATTGTTTAGAAAATTATGGTATAGACATGACAGGAAAGAGGAATGATGGCTTTTGGAACGAGATAGATGATTATCATTTGTTGAAAGTGAATCATTATTTCACAAAAAGCAAGGAGCAATGGATTAAACGTCGTTCTCAGGGAAAGGCTGATTTAGGGGCTGATGATAAAAGGACGATGGCGGAGTTTGTAGCTCATGATAACAATGATGTTTTGGATGAGAGTGCCAAGACATATTCTAATCAGGTAAAGGAAATCTTAAACAAATAATAAAATGTCATTAATAAAAGATATTTATCAGACTTCTACAATCAAAGTTGATTGGATAGCCTATCTGTCAATTATTCCTATGATGATGATTTTACCTCCAATCATCAGTTTACCTTATTCTATATATGTGTTTTGGAGTAAAGGTTTTGCAAGCAAGAAGGCAACAATACAGGTGATGATGGCATTTGCCTGCTATATTGCCGTTATCAACTGCACCAAGGAGCATGGCGGAGACCAGGCGGAATATTGGGGCGTATATGAAGGTGTGCCTATCTATGGCTTGCGTTGGGCAATTGATCATATCTATGGATACAGAGATGCAACCAATGGTAAGGAGTTTATGAACGGCATCTATAACTATGTTGGTTATTGGTTGACGTTAGGAAACTATCACTTATATATATGGATAAATTCTATCTTGATGTATTTACCATTTTTCTGGTGCATGAGGAGTTTGTTTCAGTCACATAAGAATGGGAAACTGATGTTTCTTGCTGGTATGGCTTTTTTGTCTTTTTCCCCATTCTTCTTTGTGCTGACCTTTCAGCTTCAGCGACAGTTTGTGGCTTATGCTATCATCATGTTCTTGTTTGTGCTGAAGGCTAAGACAGGTAAAACCAATATATATATTGCTTTAGCAGCTTTGTTCTCACATTCTACAGCAATTGCATTTATGCCTTTGTTGTTTCTGGATATTTTCTATAAGCGCATTACTCCAAAACGCTTGTTCCTAATTGCTGCGTTATTTGTTCCTTCATTCTATATTGTTAGTCATGTTGCAGTAGCTTTGGAAGATACTGAAGGTGCTGTAGGTTACTTAGCAACCCGTATTAATAATCAAGGTACAGATGGTTTGGAGTTTAAAGTTTTGCAATTTTATATATTTAATTTGCCAATGCTATTTGTTACACTTTTGAATATATTTAGAAAAGATATGAGCCGGTTGGAATACATTGTCTATAATTCTTATATTTTCTTGTTCTTGTTTGTTGTATCATTGTCTGGTAATGAGCTTGCACAGTATAGATATGGTTTTTTCACTTATGGCTATATTGGTCTCATATTCCCACACTTTTTGCAAAGCGAAATTAAATTACAGAAATATTATTTGAAATTGGCTTCTATTGGTATAGTTTTGTTTTTCTATGCCTATTTCGGTCATTTAGCTTGGCATTATGCAAGTAATATATCTACATTATGCTTTCCTCAGTTCTGGCATTTGTTCGTAGATACAGTTATTGCTCCAATGTCATAATAAAAATAATACATGATGGATAAAAAAAATATCTAAATCAATAGATCTCTTGTGTTTCCCTTTAGCGATAGCTGTGGTATTTTTACATTTACCAGGACAATATACGAATTGGTCTGAATGGTCATGGCATAGTTGGGCGAATTTTTCAGGATGTGATATTTTGTCATTATCTACAAATGTTTTATTCCAAGTTGCAGTACCAATTTTTTCCTTTATTTCTGGTTATCTCTTTTCCTATTCTTGTCGAAATTTAAAATAAATATTATGGAAAAATTAGCAATTGTTGTTCCTTGTTATAAGGAAGAAGCTGTTTTGGCTGAAACGACAAAACGGCTTAGTAAACTTTTGGATGAATTAATCCGTGACAATCAGGTTTCTGAAGAAAGTTTTATTCTTTATGTCAATGATGGAAGCCGTGATCAAACATGGCCTTTGATATATCAGTTTCATCATGCAAATAAATACGTGAAAGGAATAAATCTGGCAGGCAATGTGGGTCATCAGAATGCTCTTTGGGCAGGATTGACTGTTGCCAAGGATTATGCTGACATGATTGTTTCTATAGATGCTGATCTTCAGGACGATGTAAATTCTATCAAAGAAATGGTACTGCAGTATCATCAAGGATATGATATTGTTTATGGAGTACGCAAAGAGCGAAAGACGGATACATGGTTCAAGAAGAATACAGCCCTGGCTTTTTACAAGATGATGGAGCTGATGGGAACTAAGACTGTTTATAATCATGCCGATTTCCGACTGATGAGCAAACGAGCTTTGGAATATCTCTTGCAGTTTAAGGAGCGCAACCTGTTTATTCGTGGGCTGGTTCCTCTTGTTGGTTACAAAACCACAAAGGTATATTATGATAGAGCAGAGCGATTTGCAGGTGAGTCAAAGTATCCGTTAAGCAAAATGCTCAATTTCGCAATTGATGGCATTACCTCTTTTTCTGTGAAACCTATTCGTTTGATTCTTGGATTAGGTATTTCTTTCATAGTAGTAGCCTTCTGCGTTTTAATTTGGACTTTATACTCATATTTCACCGGTCACGTAGTAGCGGGATGGTCATCATTAATGCTTTCTATTTGGTTCTGTTCAGGTTGTGTCTTAACTTGTATGGGCATAGTAGGTGAGTATATCGGAAAGATTTATGTGGAGTGTAAGGAAAGACCGAGATTTAATATAGAAACAGTTTTAATGGATTGAGATGATGATTTCTGTAATTATCCCTTTATATAATAAGGAACGTTATATTCTATCAACGATAGATTCTGTATTGGCGCAAACCTATACAGATTACGAAGTTGTGGTTATTGATGATGGTAGCACGGATAACGGACTGAAAATAGTTGAACAATTAAAATGTCCCAAAATTCGTGTGATAAAACAGAAGAATGCGGGTGTGTCGGCTGCTCGTAATCATGGCATATTGGAAGCAAAAGGAGAGCTAATTTGTTTTCTTGATGCTGATGATATTTGGATGCCTGATTATTTAGCAACGCAATATCAGCTATATTCGGAATATCCTGATTGTGCCATGTTTGCGACGAATTACCTATATAGAGGACGCGATGGTCAAACGCGATTGCCACGGATACATGGAATTAGGTTCTTAGGTGATAGAGGAGTTGTTGATAACTATTTTGACATCGTTAGCCACTCTAACCCATTGATATGGACTGGTGCTGTTATGGTTAAAAAGAAGGCTGCAATGTCTGTTGGTATGTTTCCAACAGGTTTGAAATCTGGTGAGGATTTGATATTGTGGGGGGGGCATTGTTGCCAAATATCGTAAGATAGCATACTGTAAAGAACCAAAGGCGTATTTTGTGGATACTCCTTTGGAACAAAATTTAAATAAGAATGTAGTTCGCTGTGGAGGAACGGAATTGTTTTTGAATGCGGTTTTAAATTTTAGAAATATTTGCTGTGCAGACGATGAGGCTGATATAATTCGTTATTACGCACATTGTGTTAAAAGTTCAGCCATATCTTCTTTTGAGGGGCGTGATTCTAAAATTTCAAGGAAACTCTGTTTGGAGGGTATAAAATTAGGGCAGAGTAAAATCTTATACCTTATTTATATACTCAATTTCCTTCCTTATAAAATAGCGTCTAGTATATTTTATAAATTACGTGGTTTTAAAGACAAAATCAAGAAATAATGCACATTTGTTTTATAAGTAGAGAGTACTTTCCCTCTTTGCGAGGTGGTGGTATTGCTTCCTATGTCAAGGAGATGGCGTATGCGATGCATGAACTTGGGCATCAAGTGACTGTAATTGCTGCTTCTGATGATACAAGACAACAATCTGATAAGATGGATCATGGAATACGTATCATTCGTCTTAAAGGAGGAGATTTTGTAATCAGGGGTGTGGAAAAAGCTTCCTTGTATCATCGATTTCGCTTTTTATATCGTTTTCTTAGCTATAGAAAAGCAATTGTAAAAATAATTAGAAATCTTGGTAATATAGATGTAATAGAAGTTCCTGAGTATGGAGCAGAAGGATATTTCCTCAAGAAAATCGATATCCCTGTAATAACACGTTTACATACTCCTGCAATGTTTGACAGAAATTCCTTGGGTATAGTTAAATATCGTGGTTTAAACAAAGTATTCGTTTGGACTGGCAGAAAGGAACTTAGCTTGATAAAGAAGTCTCAGTATCTGAGTTCTTGCTCACAAGCTTTAGCAGATTGGACAGAGGCTAATTTACATGTTGAAAAGAGTAGGATTAAAGTGATATATAATCCAGTTTCTTTGCCTCTGAACCTGAGTCTGAATAAAATCAATGAAGCACAAGGAAATAGTGTTAAGCCTTCTATCGTATTTGTAGGTACCATCAGTGATGTAAAGGGATGTAATGATCTCTTCGAGGCCGGACAGATTCTTGCTAAAAGAAATATAAATTTCGATATGTTTCTTTACGGAAAGATGGGGGAGTATGCCCAACGCCTTAAATTGAAGGAAAATACCAATCCTTGGTTCCATGTTATGGGAAAAGTGGATAGAGAACAGGTGTTTGGTATCTATCAACAAGCTACGGTTGTTTGTTTCCCATCTTGGTGGGACAATATGCCAATGGTATGTTTGGAAGCTATGGGTGTTGGTGCTGTGGTTTTGGGCAGTTCATCAGGTGGCATGAGCGAGATTATTGAAAACGGAACGAATGGTTATCTGATAGAGCCGCATAATCCACAAAAACTAGCAGGCAAGCTGCTGGAATTATTGCAACTTAATGCAGATCAAAGAAAAATGATTTCTGAAAATGCAAAGCAAAGAATTATGACGCATTTTGAGAAATCTGTAGTGTTAGACCAAATGGTAAACTATTACCATGATGTGATATCTGATTATAAGAAGAGTAAAAAATGAAAGTACTATATTGTAACCCATCCTTTTGGGAGTATCGTTTACCTTTTTATGCAGAATTAAATCGTCTGTTTAATGGTGATTTTCATATCTTGTATTCTACAAGATATTTTATGAGTAAACATCATAAATTGCTTGATGAAATAAAGAAGGAACTTGGCGATAATGCTCATCCTTATGATAATGAAACAGTTTTTGACTTCAAAACCCGGTCTTTATCTAAATATCAAGAAGGAGACAAGTCTATCTCTATTCCAACTGCATTATGGGGCATGATTAGTAAAATTAAACCTGACGTTTTAATTACTGAAGGCTTCTTCCAATGGACACCAATTGTGCAACTCTATGGATTGATACATCATATTCCTGTTTTTATGGGGTATGAACGTACTCTGCATACTGAGAGAAACAATTCTAAATTTAAGACATTCACAAGAAAAATACAGGATAAGCTATTTAGGGGTTATTTGGTAAATGGCTCTGAAACGAAAAAATATCTTGAAAGTATTGGTGTCGCACCAGAGAAAATTTTTATTGGAGGAATGAGTGCGGACAGTAAGGGGCTTAGAGATGCCATCAGTTCCTATTCTGACGAGAGAAAGGAATTATTCAAGAAGAAATTTCAAAGAGGTGAGGATGGATTAATCTATTTGTTCACAGGACAACTTATTACAAGAAAGGGCATCATTCCGCTATTAAATGCATGGAAAGAGCACATTAAGCATCATCCAAATGATAGTCTCATTATTGTTGGAGACGGAGAGTTGATGGATGAGTGTAAAAAATTGTCACAGACAGAAGCTTCTATCTTCTTGGAAGGTCGAGTGGAGTATTATAATATATATCGCTATTATGCTATAGCTGATGTTTATTTTTTACCAACAATAGAAGATAATTGGAGTTTGGTAATTCCTGAAGCTATGGCGTGTGGTCTGCCAGTTGCAACAAGCATTTATAACGGTTGTCATCCTGAGCTTATTCATGAAGGCGAAAACGGTATAACATTTGATACTTTTAATCAAGAAAGCATGGTTAAAGCTCTTGATTATTTTCATCATCAGGACTTGAAGGCTATGGGAAGAAAATCCATCGAACTGGAAAAACCTTTTAATACTGTAAATTGTGCGAGAAGAGAGTTTGATGCAATAGTAAAAATGACAAAACAAAAAGCATGAGAAGATTTTTTATATTGGTAGTTTCCTTGGTTGTTATAATACCAAGTTTGTTTGCAAAGGATAGTACAAAGGTTGCTTCTCCTTTCTCTGCTTCTTTAGAGTTAAGTACCAAGTACATGTGGCGAGGTATAGAATATGGAACTGCTCCGACGGTATTCCCTATGATTGGCTATAACACTTGTGGCTTCAATGCCTTTGCTATGGGTGCCTATGCTATCAATGGCAGTCATCAGGAGGTAGATTTAGGTGTGTCTTATACCGCAAGCGAGTTTACGGTGGGTGTATCCGACTATTACTATCCTTCTGCTGTAGGTGAGAAGGATGGATATTTTAAGTTGAGCAATCGAAGCACAGGCCACTGGGTGGAGGCGTATGCCACATGGACTGGATCTAAAATTCCTTTGTGGGTAACTCTCTCTACCTACATCTTCGGTGCAGACAAAAATGCTGATGGCAAACAGATGTATTCTTCTTATGCAGAAGTGGGTTATACCCATTCGTTTAATGACAACAACAGTATGGCTGTGTGTGTGGGAGCTAACCTGAACAAGGGTTTCTATACTGGTTGTGAGAGCGGCTTCAATGTGGTAAACATCAATGCCAAGTATAGTACAGCATTTAATTTTGGTAACTATAAGCTTCCTGTAAGTGCCAGCTACATCTTGAATCCATACAAGAACAAGTCGTTTTTTACAATGTCTCTTTATTTTGGAATCTAATGAAAACAGCCGTAATTTTATCTGCAAGACAAGACAAGGGCACCTCTGTCCCTTATCCGTTGAAAGCTTATCATGAGGACATCTGCCTTATGGACAGAACCATTGAGGCATTGACAGCTCTTGATTTTTCTGACATTTATCTTATAGTTGGGGGGCAAGCTCAATTATACCAGAAATACGCTTCTGATCATGTTCATCTCGTCTTGAATCCTGACTATAAGTTTACTTCGTCCATGGGGTCTTTGGCATGTGCCGCTCCTTATATTCAAGATGATTTCTTGTTGGTTGAAGGAGATACCTTCTATGAATATAAGGTTCTTAAAGCCTTGTCGGAGACTGACAATGAAAACTGTTTTGCCATAACAGAAGAGTCGGGTAGCGGCGACGAAGCTTTCGTAGAAACCAAGAAGGGATATATCACAAAGGTAAGTAAGGACCGTCATCAGATATGCAATTTTGAAGGTGAGCTGTTGGGTATTGTAAAAATAGCCAAACATACGTTTGACAGAATGATGCAGAGATGGAAGTGCAGCAATAACCCTTACCTCAACTATGAATATCTGTTGCTTGATTCAACCGATGTACTTGACCGTCCTTACATACGTTTCACAAACCTTATATGGGGAGATGTTGACTGTGAGGAGGATTTTACAAAGCTGTGCAACTATATCTACCCCAGACTGCGACGCAAAGAGGATCCGTTTGACTATGAGAACTTGATTTCTTACTTGAGCGCAATATTCCCGAATGAGCAGATTGAAGATGACGTTAGGATAACACAGATCGGTGGCATGTCCAACAAGAACTTCAAGGTGACAAAAGGAAAACAGGAGTATGTGCTTCGTGTGCCTGGAAAAGGTTCTGACGGCATGGTGGTGCGTAGCAACGAGGAACAAAACTCTATGCAAGCATGTAAGATGGGCATTAATCCTCCTGTGAGATATTTCAATGCCAAGAACGGCATAAAACTGGCTGATTATGTAAAGAATGCAGAGACGCTGAACGGAGCGACAATACAGCGACCTTCAAACATGAAGAAGATTGCTGACATCTTCCACACGTTACATCATTCACATGTGCGTTTTGGCAACGAGTTTAATGTCTTTAACGAAATTCTGATCTATGAACACCTGTTGGAGCAATGTCACGGCACCATGTATGACGGCTATGAGCCAGTAAGGGAGAAGGTCTTCAAACTTGAAGATTACCTTAACCAGCTCGGCGTGTCGGTTAAGCCTTGTCATAACGACTTGGTGGCAGAGAATTTCCTTAAAGCGGAGGATGGTACCATTTATCTTATTGATTGGGAATATTCTGGCATGAATGACCCTATGTGGGACATTGCCGCTTTGTTCCTTGAGAACAATTTTACAGACGAGAGCCAAGACTATTTCCTAAACCATTATTTCAATGGCAAGGAACCAGAAAATGCGAGAAGGAAGATCTTCGTATATCAGATTCTTATGGATTATCTTTGGGCTGTATGGACGGTTATCAAGGAAGCACAAGGTGACGACTTTGGTACATACGGAAGAGACAGATACAATCGTGCAATAGAAAACTTAAAGAAAATAGACTTATAATGAAAGCAAACACGTCTGCGTTGATGCGCAAAGGTTATACTACGGGTGTACTCTCGGGTATGACATGGGGCCTGGACACCGTTTTGATTGGTGTGGCTATGGCAATGGCTCCTTTTGTTGAGAATCCCGTCCTTCTTATTGGCGGAACATTTATATGTAGCATGCTCCATGATGCCTTTGCAGCTTTATGGATGCTGATAATCATGGGATGTAAAGGCCGACTGAAAGAACTGTGGCCAGCATTTAAATCAAAAGACGGATTGTTCTGTGCTTTGGGAGCTTTGTTTGGCGGCCCTCTCGCCATGACGTTCTATATGTTGGCAATTGCCAAGGGTGGTGCTGCCTTGACCGCTACGGTGACGGCTTGTTACCCTCTTTTAGGTTCGGCTATGGCAATGGTTATACTTAAAGAGAAGGTGCGTCTTCGCGGGTGGCTCGGATTGCTGATATGTATCTTGGGCATTATCTACATTGGTTATACACCTGCTGGTGATACCGATGTCAACATTGTCGGGGGCATTATGCTGGCGGCCATCGCTGCCATTGGCTGGGCTACAGAAGGTGTGGTCTGCGGCTATGGCATGAAGGCTGGCAATGTGGATCCTCAGATGGCGTTGCTTATTCGTGAGCTGACATCAGGCATCGTCTATATTTTATTGGTTGCACCAGTCATGGTTGGTGGATATGACAATCTGCTGACAGGTACATGTGCTGTTTTCTCCGATACAGCTTGCTGGATGACTCTGTTCTTTACTGCCTTGATAGGTATGATCTCTTTCTTCTGCTGGTACACGGCCATTGACCTGATAGGTGCCGCAAAGGCTCTCTGCCTGAATGTAACCTATTCGTTCTGGGCTGTGGTGTTTACCTTCATCATTGTTGGCAGCACGTTATCTGTCAACATCATAGTAGGTTCTATCTTGGTCGTTACAGGTGTGGCTGTAGCAACTTTGGTTTCGCGTAAGAAAAAATAATCTGAAAATGAATGCAATTATATTGGCAGCAGGCATGGGAACACGTCTGCGCCCTTTAACCAATGACCGCCCGAAATGTTTGGTGGCGGTGAATGGTGTTCCGATGGTGGAACGACAGGTCCAGTTCTTGAAAGAAAAGGGAATTGATGATATTACTCTGATCTCTGGCTATAAAGCAGAAGCTTTGGATTTTCTGAAAGATAAGTATGGTGTCGACATTGTCTTTAATGACAGATACGACACTTGCAACAACATCAATTCTCTCTATATTGTGAAAGAACGTTTCCATGATACCTACGTCTTGGAGGGTGATGTGTTTATGGATAAAAACGTTCTCCTTTCAGACGTTCCCCAATCAACATATTTCGCGCGTAAAAAGAAATATGACAATGAATGGGGGTTGGAAGTGGATGAAAGCAACCGCCTTGTGAAAATCAACATCGGTGCTGGCGACGGCTTTCTGATGAGCGGCATCTCATATTGGAAAAAAGAGGATTGCCAAAAGATTATTTCTCACATGGAGGATGTGTATGCAACTAAGGATTATTCTAATCTTTATTGGGACAACATGGTTCTTGATATTTACCCGACGTTGGATATTCGTGTAAGGGAGATTGATGGTATTTATGAGATTGATACACCGGAAGAATTAAAGGAAGTAGAAAGAAAACTTTTAGTTTAGTATGGATAGAAAATACATAAACGTTGAAGAGTTGAAACATATTCAACTTGACATGTTATCTGATATTGCAGAATTCTGTGAGCAGAACCATATAAAATATTTCTTGGCTTATGGAACGTTAATAGGTGCCATCCGTCATAAAGGGTATATTCCATGGGATGATGACATTGATATATGTATGCCTCGACCTGATTATGACAAGTTCTTACGACTTTATAATAAGAAAAATTCTGCATATAAAGCCGTGGCATTTGAATTGGACGATACATATAAGTTACCGTTTGCAAAAGTGAATGACACAAGGACTGTCATGTGGGAGACGATGTATGAGCAAGATATGTTTGGAGTTTATATAGATGTTTTCCCTATAGATGGCTGTGATAAAGAAGGCAAAGTTATTTGCCAGAATACTAAGCTTGGACAATATCTGAATGCAAAGAAGGCTATTCTTGGGAAAAGTCGTACTTTCAAGAAAAACTGCATTATTGCAGTTGGCAAGTGTTTGTTAGCTTTTACTTCTATAAAAACTTTGCTTAAGAAAATGGAGAATATGGCTCAGACTATTCCTTATGATCAGGCAGAATATGTAGCTAATATCATGTATTCTTATGGTGTTAATGAAATCATGAAGAAATCTGAGCTTGAGGATACTATTTTGGGTGATTTTGAAGGTCGTCAGTTTAGAATTCCTAAAGAATATGATAAATATCTTTCTCAAATTTATGGTGACTACATGCAGTTGCCACCAGTAGAAAAAAGAGTGTCAACACATACTTTTGAGGCTTGGTGGAAATGAAAAGTTTCAATAAAAACGTAATAAGCCAAATGAAGGCGATTGCTTTTTTTATCGCCTATGGTTATCATTTAGCTAATCCTATTACTGGTCTGGTATGGATATATCTGGAATCACTTGTTGCTGCGTATGTAGTTTGGAAAATATATAATAGACTTTGTGGGTGTATAAAATGAACATAATTTTATCAGATGTAAGTAGATATAAAGGGAGTAAAGGTACCTGGAAGGATGTTTTCAAGTATTATGTTACCAATCCTTCGTTCAGGGTTATCTTTTTACATAGGTTGTATCATCAATGGTATCATATCTTGTCTAAGATTCCTATGGGAAAGGGTATGTTCTCTCTTTATTATAAGCATATCTGTAGGCAATCTGGTATCCAACTTTCTCTTGGGGCAGAAATTGGAGAAGGGTTTAAGTTTGAACATTTTGGTGGTATTGTTATTGGCAGTATCAAGATTGGTAAAAATTGCAATATCTTCCATAATGTAACCATCGGATATGCTGGTCGTTGGCAGAATGGGGGGGTAGTCCTACCATTGGTGATAATGTGGTAATAGGGGCTGGTGCCGTAGTTGTCGGCAGGATAACTATTGGCGATAGTGCTTTTATTGGTGCTAATGCATACGTGTATCAAGATATACCTGAAAATGCGGTTGTTGGTGCTATGCCAGGAAAGATTCTCTCCTATAATGGTACAAAAGGATATTTTGGGCATTGATGCAGGTTATTTTTCTGGCTCACAATCGTTTTTTTTGAAAATTTATTAGATGTCAAAATTAGAATCAACTTATTTAAAGGGATGGGCAGTACTCTTTATGATGTTCCTTCATTTTGGAAATACTTTTGTTGCTCCTGAATATCAATATTCATGGAGCGGAAATGAATGGGAAGGTGCTTTCCAGATTTGTGTGCCCATTTTCCTTTTTCTTTCTGGTTATGGCTTGATGGCAAGCTATATGATAAAAAGACAGGAAACTTTCTCCTTATTGTATAAAGAGATCAAAAGGTCGTTTAAATTGCTGAAACATTATTGGACTGTGACAGTTCCTTTTATTGCTTTAGCTCTTTTGCTGGGGAAGTTTGCATGGTCATGGGAGAGTCTTATATTGACCGCATCTACTTTAAGATGTGATTGGTGTCCTAATGCGTGGTTTGTTTCTCTCTATATTGAACTGATTTTGTTATTTCCTTTCTTTGTTTATTTGATAAATGGAAGAAAGGTTGTTCATGTGGTTATCGGTTTTCTCCTGATTGTTTTAGCAACTAAGATTATTGGAAAAACAGATTGGGTAGATGGAAGTGGATCTATTGCTGCGAGACAGATTAAAATGCTGATGAATAATCTCCCGATTTTCATAGAGGGTATGCTGTTTGCAAAATATGGTCTGTTCTCTGTTATTAGCCATAAAATCAGGTGTTTGGATCTCATGAAATGGCGATGTGGGGGGGGCGATATCTCTATTAATAATAGTTCTATCTATAGCCTGTAGAGCTAAGTTGCCATTAGTCAGCATCACAGAATTATTCCATGTTCCATTGTGTATATTGGGCTTAAAGCTGCTTGCTTCTGAAGGCTCTTCAGTTTTTAAAGGTCTCCTATATGTTGGTAGATATTCTACGACACTTTGGTTTATACATGGCTATTTCTGTTGGACATTTCTGCAACCTATGATATATTCCATCCGTTTCTGGCCTTTGGCTTTTATCGTGTTTGCAGGAATCAGTCTGATGGTTAGCGTTATCATAGACAAACTACGTTCATTAATAAGATGTTAGATTTTGATAAACTGAAATCTCGCTTTCGTCAGTTCGGGGGTTGGAGGCTTGTCTGGCAATATATCCGTATGTGGGTGTTGTGGACGGGTGTCTGTGCTTTGGTACGCTGTGCCTTGAAGGGGAGGTCATTGAAGGCTGCTTATCCTGTGATTACTGAGAAAGTGGATAGGATTCTGATTCGGAAGTATCGCTATATCCTGGATGAAATTAAACTAAGGGATGCGGAGGACCTGACTCCTAATGATGGAGGTGTTCCTAAGATAGTCTGGTTCTCCTGGCTGCAGGGTATCGATCAG
>ENA-OPNW01000380-OPNW01000380.1-human-gut-metagenome-genome-assembly--contig:-NODE-380-length-29880-cov-3.091869_pt1 | contig 29880 bp, 25 predicted proteins | sample MGYA00241540_ERZ501777 | MGnify/ENA primary metagenome ERZ501777 (study PRJEB25962, sample SAMEA2042615) | human gut metagenome | biome: human gut; feature: human-associated habitat; material: faeces...
ATCATCATCGGCGGCTACAGTGTCTCCGATGTTCGCCGTGCGGTGGAGATTGCTTTAGAATACACCGAAAAATATGCCGGGGAGCTTTATATCAGTGAGGCCGGGCATCTGGAATTCACCTATTCCGCCAGTGCTTCCCAGGCGCTGAACATGGCGTTTGATGCCCCGATTGGAAAACCATTTGGATTCTTCTGCGGTTCTCCTGCGGCGATCGGTCTTGTCATGGCGGACCTTGCATTGAAATCCGCTCCGGTAGAGATCATCAAATACATGACTCCAAACCGGGGAACCAGTCATTCCAACGAGATCATTGCCGCCGTAACCGGCGATGCAAGCGCCGTAAAAAATGCAGTCCTTACCGCAAGAGAAGTAGGACTTCAGCTTCTGATCTCCATGGGAAGTTATCCGGAAGTACCCGGAATCCCTTATTTATAAAACACTATTTTCATAAAACGCAGCAGGCTTGCTATAGTTTGATTCTATAGCAAGCTATTTATTTTCAGTATTTTACAAAACACCTCTCCTCTTCTACAATAAATCCCATAGAATCACGAATTTACAGAACAGGAGAATTACTATGGAAAATTTTAACGCACCGTTTCGTTTTGATTATGTTGGAAGTTTTTTAAGACCTGCACACTTAAAACAGGCAAGAGCTGATTTTGAAGCCGGACAGATCACAAAGGCTGAGCTAGAATCCATTGAAAATGAAGCAATTACAGATCTGATCAAAAAGCAGAAGGCTGCCGGATACCCTGTCATCACAGACGGAGAATTCCGCAGAAGCTACTGGCATCTGGATTTTATGTGGGGACTTGAGGGAATCGAACACATTGAACTGGATCACGGCTATTTCTTCCACGGGGAAGAAACCACTCACGGCTCTGTCCGCGTGACAGGAAAAATCAGCGGAGAACAGCATCCTTTTGTGGAACATTTCAAATTTGTCAAACAGTTTGAGGATGAGCACACCATTGCAAGACAGACCATTCCCGCACCTGCCCAGCTTCTTGCAGAACTCTTCCGGGAAGACAATGGAACACAGACTCTGGCCGTATATCCAGATCTGGAAGAACTGATTCAGGACATTGCACAGGCATACCGGACTGTCATCCGGGATCTCTATGATGCAGGATGCAGAAACATCCAATTGGACGACTGTACATGGGGCATGTTCTGCGACAAAAATTACTGGGAAGCACGACAGAACGATTCCGTCAGCCTGGAAGAAGAGGCTGAAAAATATCTGCGGCTGAATAACCTCGCTCTGGAAAATGCACCTGAAGATCTTGTGATCACAACCCATGTATGCCGCGGAAATTATCATTCCACCTGGGCATCCTCCGGCGGATATGAACCGATCGCACCGTTTCTTTTTGCCAATGAAAATGTATCTGCCTATTATCTGGAATTTGATGATGAACGCTCCGGAGGATTTGAACCACTCCGCTTTGTTTCCGATCATAAAAAAGTCGTACTTGGCCTTGTGACCAGCAAGTCACCGATTTTAGAAGAAAAAGAAGTGATAAAGAAAAGAATTGCAAAAGCTGCAAAATACATTCCTCTGAACCGGCTTTACTTAAGTCCGCAGTGTGGATTCGCATCCTGTGAGATTGGAAATAAACTGACAGAAGAAGAACAGTGGGCGAAGCTTGCACTGGTGAAAGAGATTGCCCAGGAAGTGTGGGGATAGGGAAAAGTTTTACACTTTTCCCCAGATTTCTTTCGGCACATATGCCTTCACTTCAATGCCATCCGGTACATATTCCTCTGACAGCAGCTGTCCCTGGGTGCGGATCAGCTGGATCTTTCCCGCTTCTGCAAAGGAATACAGCCTCTCGATATATACCTGATCTCTTCGCAGAATCTCAAGCAGCGCTTCTTTTAATTCTTCCAGCCCCTGCCCTGTCTTTGCGGAAACCGGGATTGAGTACTCTGCATGAAAATCCCGGAAATATCCCGGTGTTTCCAGTTTATCCTGTTTGTTGAATACGGTAATGACCGGTTTTCCCTCCGCACCGAGCTGACGCAGTGTCTCATAGACAACAAACATCTGGGTATCCTGATGCGGATTGGAAGCATCGACCACATGGATGATGATATCCGCGTATTTCGCTTCTTCCAGTGTGCTCTTAAATGCCTCTACCAGATGATGCGGAAGTTTCCGGATAAATCCGACCGTATCACTGAGCAGGATTTCCTGTGTATCTGCCAGCCTCAGAGAGCGTGTCGTCGTATCCAGCGTGGAAAACAACATTGCATCCTCTAAAACACCTGCTCCTGTGAGCGCATTTTCCAGGCTGCTCTTTCCTGCTGACGTATATCCCACCAGCGCCGCCACCTTCAGATTGGAGCGTTTTCTCTGAGTACGAAGCCTCTCTCTGTGCTCTTCCACTTCCCGAAGTTCTTTTTTCAGACGGCTGATCCGCTCCCTGATCAAACGGCGGTCCATCTCCAGTTTTTTCTCTCCCGGCCCTCTTGTTCCGATGCCGCCTCCCAGGCGGGACAGAGAATTTCGAAGTCCTATCAGCCTTGCCGCACGATACTTCAACTGCGCCAGCTCTACCTGGATCTTTCCTTCTCTGCTGACAGCTCTTCCCGCAAAAATATCCAGGATCAGAAGTGTCCGATCCACGATCTTACATTCCAGCTCCTCCTCCAGATGATTCAGCTGCACGGAAGTCAGTTCATCGTCACAGATGATTCCCGTAGCGTCTGTCTCCCACAAAAGTTCCTTCAGCTCCAGGATCTTTCCTTTCCCGATATACGTCACCGGATGCATCGCCTCTCGTTTCTGGATCAGACGGCCGGCTACCTCTGCACCGGCCGTGCGTGCCAGTTCTGCCAGCTCATCCAGGGATTCTTCCTCCGGCTCCGCATCATTTTCCTGAACGCCTACTAAAATGACGCGTTCTTTCGCATCTTCCATTTCATATAACGCCATTGCTTTTCTCCTACTCTCTCTTGCCTTCTATCGTCTGCCGGATAATGCTGCGCATCATATCTTCGTTTAACTGCCCCTGCACATATCCGAACAGATTTCCGTCTTTGTCTACCATAAAAGTTGTCGGGTAAGCGCTGATTCCATACTGCATAAATACCTCTCCTGTCGTATCCATCAGCACCGGATAGGTGTATCCGTTTTCCTCAAGAAATGCCTCGATCTCCTCCTGGCTTCCTTCCTGTCCGAATCCCGGCGCGGCAATTCCCAGGATCACCAGATCACTGTCTTCTTCCTGCTGTGTTTCTTCATAAATTTTCTGGATCTCCGGCATTTCATTTCTGCACGGTCCGCACCATGTTGCCCAGAAATTCAAAAAGATCGTCTTTCCCTTATAGTCTGCCAGACTGTGCTCCTTTCCATACTGATCCTGCAGCACAAAATCTGTGGCCGGGTACGTATCCTGCTTTTCTTCTTTTATTTCCTTTTTCGTTGTCTCTTTTGATGAAGTCTGTGTTCCTGCTGTTCCCGATAAATATCCGGTGATCGCGTTCATCTTGCCTGTAAACATCAGAAGTCCCATAAAGATCATCAGGATTCCTCCGATCTTCACCGTATACTTGACAACATAATTGTACTTTTTGAAAAACCCGAGCACTTTTGCCGTGAACAGTCCCACTGCAAGAAACGGCAGGATAAATCCAAGTGTATACACACCGATCAAAAGGAATCCTGTCAGCTTTGTTCCTGCACTTCCCGCCATCAAAAGCACACTCGCAAGAGCCGGTCCCACGCACGGCGTCCAGGCAAAGCTAAAGGTAAATCCAAACACAAGCGCCACAACCGGTGACATCTTCAACTTGTCGAGCTTTAACCAGAAACGGTGCTCTGTACCCAGAAGCTTTGATTTTCCAAAAATCCCAAGCTGGTACAAACCGAATAAAATCACCAGAATCCCGCCGATCCTCGATACCATTGCCTGATTCTTGTTAAGAAAACTTCCGGCTGCCGACACACCAAGTCCCATCATAAAAAATGCGGAGCTGATCCCTATCACAAAACAAATCGTATTGACAAACAGCCGCCCCCGTTTTCCGTACAGTTCTCCCTGCTCTGCGCCTCCTGAGAGATATCCCAGATAAAGCGGCACAAGCGGAAGGACACACGGTGAAAAAAAACTTAAAAGCCCCTGTAAAAACACGGTCACTACAGGAACTCCCACATCCATTGAAAATCCCATTTATTCTCCCCTTTCTTCTTTGATCCGGATCACAAACGCCGGAATCGGAGGATGATTTTGGCGGTTATAATAAGTACTTACAATCACTAAAAATGTTCTGGAATCCAGTGTCTCAAGATAAGACAACAGTGCCTCTTTCTCTGCGAATCCACTGTCTCCTCCACTATAGATACAAAGGCTCATGATCCCGCCTTTTTTCAGCAGGCGAAGCCCTGCCTCAATTGCCTGAATGCTTGTATCAGCCTGTGTCGCGATCTGATGATCACCGCCCGGCAGATAACCGAAATTAAAGGTGATCGCTGACACGGTTTCCCGGACATAGTTCTCCATATGCTCATGCCCATCCAGAATCACCTTGGCACGCTCTGAGAGTCCCGCCTCTTCCAGACGCTTTCTGGTGTGTTCTACTGCTGCTTTTTGAATATCGAATGCGTAGACCTTTCCGTCTGCCCCTGTCAGACGACAGAGAAATTCTGTATCATTTCCATTGCCGGCCGTTGCGTCCACACAGCAGTCTCCTTCTTTGATATGCTCCCTTATCATCCGATGACAATACTCGGTAATCTGATATCCCGGCATACGCTCTCCTTTCTCATCCCCGGAATAAAGGACGCTGACCGCAGAATCTTCTCCGCAGTCAGCGTATCCTCTTCTTCCCTTGTATTCTTTATCTGGTCTCCAGAAATTTTGCTTCTCTCTGGGCATCTGCATCGTCCGGATAGACCTGAATATACTCTGCGATCTTGGTTTTTGCATTCTCCCAGTCACCCAGCTTTTCATAACATACGATCTGATTGAACAGCATCTCCTGAAGCACTTCGCTGAAACTTTCTGCATCTTCCATGGACGTACCGCTGTTCTGAGACAGGCTGATTCCCTGATTAAACTGCTCCAGTGCATAATTGTAATCATTCAGCTTCATCCCGCAGATTCCGAGGAAATTATAAATGGCCTGATTCTTTCCTCCGCCTGCTGAAATTGCTTTCTCAAATGCATCTTTTGCAGATTCATAATCCTCCAGCTCATAATATGCCATTCCCAGACCGCGGTATGCCTCCGCCGTCTTCTTGCCTTCGTCCACCGCTTTCTGAAATGCGGTCACTGCTTCTTTATAATTTCCGTCTTCCAGATACCCTGTTCCGTCTTTGAGTGCATTGGTACATCCTGTCAAAAGACAGGCAGATACTGCCAATGCAAGCAATGTTGCTCTTTTCATGTTGTACACCCCTTATTCCGGATATTTCAGCACCCAGAATGAATTCAATAAGTTGATCATCATCACTGCCATATCCGCTAAAATTGCGTTTTTCATTGTTACATAGCCAAAGGATGCCAGCACCAGAAGAAGAACTTTCATCCCAATGGCAAAGATCAGATTCTGCTTCACCGCACGAATCGTTCCTCTGGAAATCCGGATCGCATTCACGATCCTGGAAAGATCATCCTCCATCAAAATGATATCCGCTGCCTCCAGAGCTGCATCCGAGCCCAGGCCCCCCATGGCAATCCCGATATCCGCATGTGCAAGAACCGGCGCGTCGTTGATTCCATCCCCTACAAACGCCAGCTTCTCATCCTCCATATGGCTTTCCATAAATTCTCTGACCTGCTCTACCTTTTCCTCCGGCATCAGGCCTGCATATACATAATCCAGCTTTAACTGCCGGGCCACATCTTCTGCCACCCGTTCATTATCTCCGGTGATCATCACCGCTTCGATCTGTTGTTTTTTCAGCCATTTCAGAAGTCTGCCGGCCTCTTTTCTTACCACATCCGTGATCAGGATATAGCCCGCATACTCTCCGTCCACAGCTACGTGAACTGCTGTTCCGATATCAGCCACCCGTTGATAAAAATATCCCTGCTGGTTCATAAACTTGGAATTTCCAATCTCCAGTTGTTTTCCGTCCACAACAGCCTCAAGACCAAATCCCGGAAATTCTTTGACTGCCCCGATCCTTGCTTTGTCGATCGGTCTGTCGTAAGCCTCCCTTAAAGATCCGGAGATCGGATGACTGGAGTATGCTTCCCCATATGCTGTCAGTTCCAGAAGTTCCTCCGGAGTCATCGACTTCGGACACACTTCTTTTACCCGGAATACTCCCTCTGTCAGAGTACCGGTCTTATCAAATACAAAAGTCTCTGCCTTTGATAATGCTTCCAGAAAATTGCTTCCCTTGATGAGGACACCCTGTCTGGAAGCTGCTCCGATCCCGCCTAAGAATGCCAGCGGCACGGATACCAGAAGTCCGCACGGACACGCTGCCACCAGCACGATCAGCCCCCGATAGATCCACGCCCCCTGCTGTGCCCCTTCAAACATCATCGGCGGAAGGATCATCACCAGGATTCCGAAAAGCGTTACAAGCGGTGTATAATACCGGGTAAATTTTTCTGCAAAATTCTCTGTCTGCGCCCGTCTGTTGTCCGCATTGGATATCATATCAATGATTCTGGATGCTGTCGAATCTGCAGACGCCTTCAATACCCGTGCTTCCAGCACACCACTTAAGTTGATACTTCCGCTGTAAATATGACTGCCGATCTTCACATGCCTCGGCTCCGATTCTCCTGTCAGCGCCTTGGTATCTAACGTACTTCTCCCCTGTGTCACGATCGCATCCACGGGGATCCTCTCCCCCGGCTTGATAATAATAACCTGCCGCGGATTCAGATCTTCCGGCGGTACCTGCATCTCCCCGCCGCTGATCTTTAAATTGGCATACTGCGGACGGATATCCATAAATTTCTCAATAGATTTTCTCGTCCTGCTCATGGAAATAAGTTCCAGCAGCTTTCCAATCTGGAAAAACAGCATCGCTCCCACTGCCTCCGAATAGCGATGAACTGCAAATGCACCTGCTGTGGCAAGCAAAATCAGCAGATTCTCGTCAAACAACTTTCTTTTCTTCAGATTGTTCCAGAGCAGCCTGACCGTCGCAAAAACCATGATCAGATACGGAAGCAGAAAAATCAGCAGACGCATCTCTCTTTCCAGCTCCGCATACGAGCTTCCCACGATCGCAACAATATACAAAACGGCAGCCGCACATTCTATGGCTCTTCGCTTTACTTCTTTCTTCATATCTATTCCCTGATATGTTCCATCCCCTGATTCATGATCGTCTTAATATGACTGTCCGCCAGTGAATAAAACACCGTCTTCCCCTCTCTTCGATTGACTACCAGTTTCATCTGTTTCAACAGTCGGAGCTGATGAGAAATCGCCGACTGTGTCATATCCAGTGTCTGCGCCAGATCACACACACACATCTCGGAACAGGACAGCACACACAGAATCCGGATCCTGGTGGCATCCGCAAATACCTTAAAAAAATCTGCCAGCCCTCTGATCTCCTGCTCTTCCGGAATCTTTTCCTGTATCTGTCTGACTGTATCACTATGAGAATGTATCAGATCACAATGTTCCACTTCTAATTTTCTCATATTCTTTCTCCCTTCCGGTTCCCCCAAAACCTGTAATCCCGCTCTTGTTTTTGAGGCACCGATTGACTTTTATTATACGAAAAAAACAGGTGCGGGTCAACGTCTTATCTGTTTCTATAAGAAAACAGAGCGGCAGAGCCTTTCGACTGTGCCGCCCTGCGGTAATATCATTGATTTTGGATTTAGAGTTTCTTATACAGAATGCGGATTGCATTCAGAATACAGATCACCGCCACACCGGTATCCGCAAACACAGCCATCCACATATTGGCCAGACCAAGCAGACCAAATACCATGACCAGTGCTTTGATCACCAGAGCAAATGCAACATTTTGTTTTGCAATTCTTCCCGTTGCTCTTGCAATCTTCAAAGACTGCGGGATTGCTTCCATAGAAGAGGTCATAAATACCACGTCTGCAGCTTCAATCGCTGCATCCGCTCCGCTTCCCATCGCAGCTCCCACATCTGCGCCTGCCAGAACCGGCGCATCATTGATTCCGTCTCCGACAAACATCACACTTCCCTGTTTCTGTCGGATCTTCTGTAATTCTGTTACCTTATCCTGAGGCAGAAGCTTTGCATGCACTTCATCAATTCCGATCTTCTCTGCCACTGCCTGCGCATTCTCTTTTGCATCTCCGGTCAGCATGACTGTCCGGATATTCTGCTGCTTCATGGCTGCCACTGCCTGCGATGCATCCTCTTTGACAGTATCTGAAATCACAAGATATCCTGCATAGACACCGTCTACTGCCAGTAATACTTCTGTTCCATACGCTTTCGGCTGATATGCAGACAGATCTACCTGATTCTGCTCCAAAAGCCTTCTGTTTCCACAAAGTACAGTTCCTTCTGAGAGTTCTGCTAAAATTCCATTTCCGGAAATTTCTTTTACCTGTTTTGCATGCTCAACAGAAAGTCTTCTCTCGTTTGCCGCTGCCATAATACTGACTGCGATCGGGTGAGAAGATGCTTCTTCACAGGATGCTGCTGTCTTTAGGAGTTCATCCTGACTGTATGATCCTGCCGGAACAATCTCCTGTACGACAAAATTTCCTTTTGTGATCGTTCCCGTCTTATCCATTACAACTGCTTTTACATTCTGAAGTGCCTCGATCGCAACTCCACCCTTAAACAGAATTCCTTTTTTAGAACCTGCTCCGATTCCTGAGAAAAATGCCAGCGGAACACTCAACACAAGCGCACATGGACAGCTGATTACCAGGAAGGTAATGGCTGTGTAGATCCAGTAGTTCCAGTCCCCGGTCAGGATCGACGGGATAATTGCTGTTGCCACCGCCAATGCTACCACGACCGGTGTGTATACTTTTGAAAATCTTGTAATAAAACGGTCGATCTTTGGCTTGCTGGCTGCTGCATTTTCTACCGAATTCAAAATCCTTGTAACCATGGAGTCTTCCAAAACCTTTTCTGCACGCATTTTCAGCACACCGGAAAGATTCACACATCCGGAAGTCACACTGCTGCCCGGTACAACGGCAACCGGAACCGGTTCCCCTGTTACCGGTGAAGTATCCAGACGGCTCTCCCCCTCCAGTACAACACCTTCCAGTGGAATCCGGTCTCCTGCACGGACCAGAAGCACATCTCCAACTTTTGCCTCCTCTGCCGGAATCTCCCGTATCGTTCCATCCTGCTCTACAAGATTCACAACCTCAGGACGCAGATCAACTGCCTCCATGATCTGACTTCTGCTTCTTGCAACTGCGATATCTTCAAATAACTCCCCTACACGATAGAAGAGCATTACACCCACTGCTTCTTTGTAATCTCCGATTACGATCGCTGCAATTGTAGCAACTCCCATCAGGAAATTCTCATCAAATACACGACCCTTTCCGATATTCTTTGCCGCAGTGATAAGAACATCCTTTCCAAGGATCAGATATCCTATGATCAGTTCGAAAAAGGAAATCCATCCATTCATCTCCTGTGTAGACAGACCCAGAACAAACAGAACAGCTCCGATTCCAATCTCCCACAGATCCTTTTTATTTTCTGAAAATCTGCCTTTTGCAGACTCCCTTTTTCCGGTTGATCCTCCGTCTCTTTTTCGCACAACCACTTCACTCTCAATGGATGCACAGATTTTCTGAAACTCCTCTAACAGCTCCGCATCCGTATTCGTCACAACCTGCAGTTGTTTTGTCGCGAAGGTAATTGCAGCAAACTCTACCTGCGGCAGTGCCTGAATCTTTTCTTCCATCTTAGACGCACAATGTGCACATCCCAGGTTTTCCAGAATATACACCTGCTTCTCTGCATGATCAAAGGTATGATCTGCCTCTTTGTGTTCCTCATGATGATGCTCGTGTCCACAGCCGCATGCATCTTCGTGATGGTGATTGTGTCCGCAGCCGCATGTGTCTTCGTGATGATGATCGTGCCCACATCCACATGATTCTTCATGGTGGTGATGATCATTTTTATGTCTTTCTTCTGTCAATACTTCTTTTGCCATGTCCTTTCCCTCCATATATAACATATGAACAACTGTTCATATGTTCATATAATCACAATGCAAGGAATTTGTCAAGGCATTCGACTAAAAAATATATAAAATTTAACCACTTTTGTTACTACGCTTCTTCAATTGCCAGGGAAAGTTTATTCCAACTCTCTTTTGCTTCTCTCACGTGGTATCTCCACGCAGGCCTTAAACTGATCACAGTCGATTTTAATATCAAACTCTCCGCCAAGCGCTTTTACATACGTACTTACGATCGCAAGTCCCAGTCCATTTCCCTCACTGGACCTCTGCTTATCCCCACGAAAAAACCGCTCGATAATCTCTTCCTTTGTAAAATCCATTGGATATCCTGCGGTGTTCGTGATCTCCAGACACAGATGATCTGAAGACTCTTTTTGATAAGTTTTCACAAACACTCTCGTATGCTTTGCCGAATACTTCAGCGCATTCTCAATCAGATTCTGGCAGATCCTGTAAAAATACATATTATCAGAAATGATTTCTGTATTTTCCTCCGTAAGCTGTTTTACGAACTGCAGCTCACTCTCCTTCACATGATCCTCCATATCTGCAAAAATCTGTTCCACCAGACGATTCAGTTCAAACTTTTCCGGATGCAGTTCGATATTACCGCTGCTTGCTTTTGCAAGAGAAAACAAGCTGTTTATCATTTCTTTTAATTTTTCTGCTCTTTCAGACAGCACATCCACATAATCTCTGACAAGGTCGCTCAATTCTTCCTTTTTGATGAGTTCAATATAGCCCACCATGGAAGTCAGCGGCGTTTTCAGATCATGCGACACATTGGTAATCAGATCAATTCGAAGCTGGTCACTGCGTGAAACTTTTGCAAGGCTCTTTTTCTCGTTCTCCAGCGCTTCTGCAATCCGTTTTTGATTGATTTCCTCCAGTTTGCCCATCAGCACTTCTCGTTTCTTCTCATCAAACCGTCGGCGCACAAACTGCCACACCATATACTGGAGCAATACTGTAAAAAGCATCACATAACCGGCAGCATAATTGTAATACCAGCTCCAGTACTCTCGAAATTTACTCTGCAGCACAAAGAAGATACCTGCTGCTGCAAATGCCAGAATACCGATCACTTGAAGAAGATGCTCCATTTTTTTCATTTCTGCTCTCCACTCCCGGTAATAAGCATCTTCTTTTTGGATCCAGTTCTGATATTTTCGGTTCAGTCCCTTTTCTAACAGATATGCTGTCCCGCTTCCTAACAGAATATTCCCGAGTATCCCAAAATACAGGATTTTTTCTGTCGGATAATAGGTTCGATAAGCGATCAGGATATAAAAGACAAAAATTCCACATCCTGCCAACATGACACTTACTAATACCTGCCACTGTTGCTTTAACAAACGTTTTCCTGTCTCAATGATATTTTTCCATTTTGTAGCCAATGCCCCACACCACCTTTACATATCTTGGTTTCTTTGTATCGATCTCAATTTTTTCCCGGATATGCCGGATATGTACCATCACTGTATTTTCTACCGTGTAATTCGCTGATTCCTGCCACACATTTTCATAAATCTGTTCTGCGGAAAACACCTGTCCCAAATGCTCCATCAGAAATTCCAGGATTTTATACCCTGTGGCGGTCAGCCGGACTTCTTTCCCGTCCACAAGTATGATACGCCTTTTTTTATCCAGCACAAGCCCTCCATTTACAACGGTGTCACTGTCTGCTTCCGGCGCTGCACCTCCCCATGCACGATACCGTCTGAGATGTGCTTTTATGCGGGCGATCAGTTCCGCCGGATTATATGGTTTTTCTACATAATCATCTGCGCCCAGAACAAGTCCGGATACTTTATCACTCTCCTCTGTTTTTGCTGACAGGATGATCACCGGAATCCGATAGTTCTCCCTTAATTTCATCAATGCAGACAACCCATTCAGCCTCGGCATCATAACATCCAATAAAATCAGATCAATGTTGTTTATCTCCAAAGCATTCAGAGCCTCCATCCCATCATATGCTTTTACCACCTGATATCCTTCATATTTCAGTAACTCACTGATCGAATAGACAATTTCTTGATTGTCATCCACAACAAGTATCGTTTCACTGTCCATGCTATCCCTCCTGCATTCCTTTTCTCTATGTAAACTATAATATGGACGGCTTAAAAAAACGCAATGTAAATCTTAAATTTTTCTTATAATTTCTCCATAACAAAAAGCGCCGCAGCTTTCATGATTTTTCCATCATAAAAACTGCAGCGCTTCTATTTTCATTTCTTCTTATTTTTCTTCTCTGCGTCTTGCCAATTCTGCACAATTTTCTTCCACACGTTTTTTGCTCAGTGGATAAATGAAGATCAAAGCAAGTGCAACCGCTGTCAAACCTACGATCGGTACGATACAGGAGATTCTAAAGATGCTCTCTGTAACAGCCGGCTCAAAAGCAGTCGCTGCCGTATAACCTGCCAGTGACAGCAGTCCTCCTACCATACCGGAAGAGAATGCCTGACCGAGTTTTCTTGCGAAAGAATACACCGCATAAATGGTACCATCTTCTCGAATTCCGTTTTTCACCTCTGCGTCATCAATGACATCTGTGATCATTGCCCAGATGATCGTATTGAAAAATCCGAGTCCAACGAAAGACATTACATAAAAGATAACATATACCCATACATTTTCCGGATGCAGGATCAAACAAACCACATAACTTGCTGCACCAAAGAGACAGGAAACTGTAGCCAACTCTTTTTTTCCTAATTTTGATGCCAGCTTACTTGCCAACGGAGCACAGATCGCGATGATCGCTACGTTGCTCAACAATGCTACAACCGACTGTGCCTGTGTACTTCGATACACATTTGGGAATACATATGCGGACATTCCCTGCATCCCCAGCATTGCCAGAAGCAGAAGCAGTGCTGCCGCAATAATTCCGAGAAGAGCACGGTTTGTGATCAGGCTCTTTCCAAGAGCAACAATATCCAGTTTCTGATTATTTGCCGGCACCGGTACACGTTCACGTAGCAGGTTGTAGCAAAGCAGATAACAGATGACTGCCAGTACAGAAAATACACCTGCGATGATCGTCATACGGCTTCCGGAAAGCACTGGATTGCCATCTACCGTAACATATGCAACCAATGGAGTTCCTGTACCGATCACAAGGCTGGCCAGAGAAGCTCCTACAGAACGCCATGTAGATAAGGAAGCTCTGTCTGTCGGATCCGGCGAGATTGCAGACGCCATAGATCCATATGGAATATTAATGGAAGTATAGAAAATAGATCCCCATAACAAATATGTCACAACCATGTAGGCTACTTTCACTCCATACGGCATATCTGCAAGTCCTGACTGATAGATCAGGAAACTGGCAATTGCCACAGGCCCGCACATACGTTTGATCCATGGACGGAATTTCCCGTCTTTGGTTGGTTTTGAACGGTCTACGATCTGTCCCATCGTGACATCTGTAAACGCGTCTACAAAGCGTGCTGCCATCATGAGCATACCAACAACTCCCGCTGATAAGCCCATAACATCTGTATAAAATTTCATCATGAACATTGAGGACAATATGAAGGTGAAATCGTTTCCGAAATCACCAAACATATACCCCAGTCTATCCTTCATCCCAAATGCCGGGACAGTGGAATTATTTGTTTTCCCCATTTTCATTTCCTCCTTGTTTGTCTTATGAATCACCAGATTTCAATCATACCTTTTTGATCTGGATCAGCTTTCCATTCAGACTTTCGATAAATCCTTCCGGTGCCAGAGAACCTGCCATTTCTCCAAGTCTTTCCAAAGACATACCTTTCATCATATCCCACATACCTTCTCCCGGAGAAACTACCATATTCATTGTAAGTTTCACCGCTTTGGCTGCAATTTCAATTGCTTCCGGGCATTTTGCCAATTCCTCCAGGCTGTCTTTGATACTGTACATTCCTTCCGGGAACTCCATCGGAGCTTTCAGATCCATGTCTCCAACTGTACTGAACCAGTTTGCAACGCCTTCTGCACGTTCATTGACTTCCGGCAATACATAAATCTCCGGTTCTTTTTCTACTTTTTCCAGAGTCATCGTATCTTTGACCTCTCCTGCCTGTGCTGTCAGAATATTAAATCCGTCTTTCAATGCCACCGTAAATACAAATACTTTCTCTGCAGAAAGTTCTTCTACTTTTTCCCCATTCAAAAACAGTGTCACAGATGGCTGGTTTGAATATACACGGATCTCTGTTGTTTCACCTGCACGCTGTGCATACCGTTTTCCACAGAGGTGTACCATTGGTTTTTTGTTCCAGTATGCCTGATAGATATAGTAACTGTCCTTTTTCACCTTGCGGTCAAGAGTCATCAGTCCCTTATTGTTTCTTCCTGCTACACCGCCTTCGTCTCTGGCTGCACAACCGAAGTCAAACATATTCCATACATGACTGGACCAGATCCATGGACGCTCCTCAAGCATCTTTGCCATATGTTCATGATACAGTGCCTGATACTCCTCGCTGTAATCCTTGCATGCCGGATTCGGGCCGTGATAAGTAATGATCCCTTCACATCCATATTCAGAAAGTCCCAGACAGATTTCCGGATGTACTTTATGGAAGTTGTCCATCCATGGTCCGTTGTCTTCCATCTTACCGCCGTACCATCCAAAATAATGGTTGTAACTTTCTACGTCTGTGATCCCATGCATTGGTCCCTCGATCGGAGTCATGGATACATGTGCAATCGTTGTCAGACGACTTGGATCCAGTTCTTTTGCAAGCGCATTGAGTTCTTTATGATTTTCTACCAGTTTCTCTGAAATTCCTCCGATCAGGATTTCATTGGAAATACCCCAGAAACAAATCGATGGATGGTTGTAATTCTGAATGATCAGCTCTTTCAACTGACTGATACAGTTCTGGTGTGCATCCGGATCCTGATTCATCACACTGATAAACGGAATTTCTGCCCAGACAACAAATCCAATTTCATCACAAGCATCATAGAAATCCTGGGAATGCTGATAATGTGCCAGTCGAATGGTATTGGCTCCCAGTTCTTTGATCAGTCTTGCATCCTCATAATGATCTTCTTTTGTCAATGCGTTTCCTTTATACAGCATATCCTGATGACGGCTTACTCCACGCAGCGGAGTCTCTGTACCATTGATGATGAACCCTTTGTTTGGATCACAGGAAAAGCTGCGTACTCCAACACGTGCTGAAATCTCATCATAAGACTCGTTTCTTCTCTGCAGTCTTGCGGTCACTGTATACAGGTATGGAGCATCAATTTCCCAAAGTGTCGCATCCGGAACATATACTTTTACAGCTGTCTCATCTGCCGGACGGCAGGCACTTGCCACTTCGTTTCCTTCTGCATCGCAAACAGAATACAGAACAGTAAAGTTTTCGTCTGCGCCTTTTACGTATGAAACAATCTCAAATTCTGCTCCTCCACACTCACATGGGCGCGGAGTCACCTGGATTCCCGGACCTCCGTAATACTCCAGATCAAAATGCACATCCGGAACACTGATCAGATTCACACCTCTGTAAAGTCCGCCATAAAATGTAAAATCTGCAGACTGAGGATATACACTGTCCTTCAACTCATTACTGCATGCAATGACCAGAAGATTGTCCCCTTCTTCGTTGCACACATCTGTGATATCTACACGGAATGTTGAATATCCGCCTTCATGATATGTCATCTCTTTTCCATTTACGTACACTGTTGCCTGCTGGCCTGCTGCCAGAATTTCTACATAGACTTTTCCATTTCCAAGTGGCTGCTTTGGCGTCTCAAACGTCTTTGCATACCAGTAAGTTCCTCTGTCGTAGCTGCCATTCCCATCATGTCCGTCCACCGCATTCCATGTGTGCGGAAGATCAATACGCTGCCAGTCTGACGGCATCTCCTTTGGAAGTCCTGCATTTTCCTGAATAAATGCCCAGTTTTCATTCAAATTGATTACATTGCGCATATTCCATTCTCCTTTGTTTTTTTACTTTTTTGCATATTTTCGTGGCTTTTTCACATATTTGCTGTATGATTATTGTATGTAAATTTTAAAAAAAATAACAGTGATGATTTTTGTAGTTTTTTGCACAATTTTCAGATAAGAAAAGGAGACACTATGAAACACGAAGAATTGATTGATTTCACGCAAAAAATACTGGAAACAAATTATCTTCCAGTTTACAGGTTTACGCTGCCCTGTGAAAATCTGGAACATCTGGATCAGGGACTTCGTTACCACATTCTCGGTGTAAAAAATACTTCCCAGTTTTTTCATGATATGTTTGAGAAGCTGAAACAGGGAAAGGTGTATTTTAACACGGATCTGTTTCAGTGTACGTTTGCCTTCCTGCTGCTTCCAGATTCAAAAACGGTTTTCTATTGTGGACCTGTTGTATTTGAAAAGATGCAGGGGGAACGCTTTAAAGAATTATTTTCCAGTCTGCCTTTAAAAGAAACTTATCACGATGCAATTCAAACATATTATCAGAGGCTTCCTTTTTTGGGATCCTATGCGCTATTTGAAAGCCTATTTTTAGAACTTGGTAAAAAACTTTACGGAGACTCCTGCGAAGTAGTCTATTCCAATACTGACTTTTTTGATCATTGGAATAATGCCTATAAACATTGTCTACGAGATAAAGAACACCCTTTTTCGAATATTGATGTGATTGAAAAAAGATACGAGTCAGAAAACATGTTGATCAATGCCGTTGCTTCCGGCAGAGAAAGCCAAACGCTGGAATTGATTTCTAAATTTGAGACCTGGCTGCTTCCACAAAGAACAACCAATAATTTAAGAGATATGAAAAATTATACGATCACATTAAATACACTGCTTCGAAAAGCAGCAGAACAGGCTGGCGTGCACCCCATCCATATTGATGCCTACTCCAACTGCAATGTTGTCATGCTGGAAAGCCTGACTTCCACTCAGCAGTGCCTGCGCGCGCAACAGACAATTGCCCTTGGATACTGCCGGATCATCAAAGAGCACCAGCATCAGATTCACTCTCCGCTCATCCGAAAAGTAGTCGCCTATCTGGAGACAGATCTTTCCGCTGATTTGACGCTGAATCAGCTGGCAAGTGATCTTGGTGTAAACGCAAGTTATTTGTCTACCTTATTCTCCAAAGAAATGGGAACATCCCTGACAGACTATGTCAATCACTATCGAATTGAACATGCACAGACACTGCTCGCCAATACGGATGTACCGATCAAAGACATTGCTCTTCGCTGTGGAATTGGAGACATTCATTACTTTACGCGCCTGTTTAAGAAAATCAGCGGAGCAACCCCAAAAGCATGGAGGGAATCTACTTCCATCCTGAACAGAGAAGGAAAAAAGAGCTTATAATCTTTTCCTCAAATACACCATATCACTCAGCTGTTTTCCACATTCTATGATTGGATGATCATAGTTATCCACAAAAAATCCCGGGATTCTATGTGACTGTGTGAATCCACACGATTCATAAAAGGGCAGGGTTGCCGGACTGTCTCCGGTTCCTGCCTGTAAAATTGTTTTTCTTCCTTTGTATTCTTTACAGAGAAACTCGATCATTTTTCTGCCATATCCACTTCGCTGACACTGTGGACACACCGCCAGATTTTTCAATTCCAGAAGATCTTCCCCTTCTTCTGTCACAACACAGACTGCTTTTACTACACCCTCATCGTATAAAACATACGGATCGCCCCGTTCCAGATAACGATCGACCATACTCTCCTGTTCATCTGCCAGAAGTAAGAGTTCCAGATATTCTTTTTTATTGTAATCAATCTTGCGGATTTCCATTTTACCCTCCAACTTAACACTCTATTCCAAATACCTCAATCTGAGTCAGTGCCGGGAACGGTGACGGATCATCTGCTTTGATCAGATCCTTTAATACAAGCCAGCTGATTGTTTTCTCTTCAAATGTAAACTCCTGTGATACATCTGTTTTTTTCAAATCCAGAAGCATACTGGTTCCATCCGAAAATTCAACCGTTGCATTTACCCACCAGTTGTCATGTGGGAAGTCTGCTCTTGTATGCAGTATGATCCTGTCTGTCTTGATCTCACGTCCAAACTCCAGCTTCATCTGGGCATCGTCTCTCTGATTGATTCCCCAGGATGCAAATGGCCATTTGCCATGACTGTGATTTGCTGTCACTCCGTCAATTGCATTCTTTGCTGCGAACACGGCTTCTCCCCTTGTCTCTACATTTGCAGATGCATGTGGATAGCAGTTCACATCTCCGTGCTGGTCATTGACATTTTCCGCCAGATTCCGGTAAATATCCACTTCGTATGGTCTTGCTTTGCGCAGGGAGATCAGCTGTTTTTCCCCTGTAAATGCTTTTGGAGAAAGGTTGAATTTCTTCTCTTCAAATGGAATCTCATACACCTGATCTCCCGTCAGATATACCAGAGATTTTCCAAGTACATCATCCACCTGCATCCAGTAATGTCCTGTCTCTCCACCAATTTCAAATATAATGGTGTCGCCCTCCTGATACTCTCTCCTCAACGTCAGGTTCACTTCCTCCTGCCCACTATTTTCTGCAACAATATTTTTTCTGCATCTGATACTTTGATCTGTATCATTCTATAATATCCTCCTTCTACAGCGTACTGTCTCTCCAACGCACTGCATTTTTTATAATTACTTTTTTATTCGAAATACTGTTTTTACTCTCGATCATTTCAATCAGTTTTCGGGAGGCAATCTGACCTTCCTGATAAGCAGGAATCATGATTGCTGAGATTTCCGGTACTGCGATCTTTGTCCATCCGGTCACATCAAATCCGATCAGCCCCAGACGCTCTGGAAACAATGACTGAAAATCCGGAAATAACTTAATCCCAAGATACGCTTTTCGAAGCGCCTCCACATCTGAAGCATACACCAGTGTTTTCTTATACTCACTGATAATCTGTTCCAGATAATCATGAATCTCTTCTCTTGTTGTCTCCGCTTCTATAAAATAGGTCTTAAATGAAACTCCGGCATCGTTTGCCGCATCCTTGAAGCCTCGCAGGTTATCCATTCCGGTATACTCCGATTCATTGGCATCCGAAACAACCAGAAGCTGATCATATCCTCTCTCAATGCACTGACTGATTGCATCATATACGCATTGATAATTGTCTCCCAAAACTCTTACTCCCTGTGAATCATAAGGTGGAATATCCAGATATATGATCTTTTTATTTTTCTTTTCCAGTTCCATCGCCAGAATCCCAAATCTGTAAGTTGCCTGTATAATAAATCCAGATACACCCATTTTCAGCATATGCTCCACATATTCTTTCTCTTTGGCAAACGACATCTCATTATTTCCCACGATCACCTGATATCCTGCCTCATGAGCTTCTTCTTCAATCCCCTTTAGCGCCTTTGCTGCAAACGGTTTGGACACATCCCCCAGAATAACTCCAATACAATCATCACTTGCCTTTACCGTTCTGGTTGCCGCACTTGGCGTATATCCGGTCTCTTCAATCACCTGTTGGATCTTTTTCTGTGTCTCGTCTGACATTTTATTTGTTTTCCCGTTTAAGTAAAAAGAAATTGTTGTTTTGGAAACACCTACCATTTCTGCGATTTCATTGATGGTCAGTTTTTTCATCTTATTTTCCACCCTATTTTTGTGCTACGCCCGGAAGCGAAGTACTTTAAACCCTTCGTCTGTTTTCTTCAATATTACTACTTTACCATAAAAGCCGCAATTCTGGTATAGGAAAACTTTACGTCCACGGTAATTTTCATGTGTACGCATGATAACCACATAGGACAGTTTACCTGAAATCCACACTTCCTTTGCCATCACAGATGCATCCACCTGTTTTCCTTCTGCCTGTATGATTACCGTATCTTTTAATTCCGCATTCTCCGGGTGCATCCATGCTGTACATACTCCTTCATTTTCCCAGTTGGTTTTTGCCTGAAAAACTGTATGCACCTCATTTTCGTTATAAATTCTGGACAAAATCTCCTTCCTTTGCTCCAAAGGATACTCCGCTCCAAGGATCAGCCTGACATCTTCATTTTCAAGAAGAACTTCCCTCTCTTTTTGTTCCTTTACAATCACCTCCGGTGCCAGATGGAAATACATCGTACTTTCCTGTTTTCCTGCCATACGCAGATCATCGCTGATCAGCCAGATTCCCTCCGGAAAAATCATAGCTCTTCTGCAGCAGTATGCAGGCTCTTTTTGTTTATTTTGCATCACATACGGCATCTCTGCATAGTGGATTTCCTCAATCGTTTTGCAGTAATTGTTCAGACTGTCTGCAAAATATGCGTAACTCCAGGAACCGTCCGGCACTCCCATCGGACAGCCTTTAATCACAGAAACATTATGTGCCTCCGGCGATTTCAAACGGTTTCTCAGTTCTCCTTCTATATAAGAATATCGTCCGCTGTCTGTCAGAAACGCTTTTCCTTTGTAATAATTACATATATTTGTCAATTCCGAATGTCCATGGGAACTTCCAAGCGGCCCATTATGAAGATACGTATAGTTGCTGTCTATCTCCCAACCGCTTCTGTAATAAAAATTTCCGCTTTCTGTATAAAGACCGTTCAATATTTCCGGCTGTTTTGATTTCAGTTTCAGATACTGCTCTTTCTGCTCCATTCCAAAACACCAGATGCTCTCCAGATCCGGCTCCTCATATCCCGCATATTTAAATGCGCTCTCTTCAAACAGCATGGCTCCTCTTGTCATCACATCCCGGATGTCTGTCACATCACTGTCTCCCTGCGCGATCTGAAAATGATCCGGCCCCGCCGCATGCATCACATAATCGTACATTCCATACAGGATTTCCTCAATTCTTTTCGAAGTCTCCACACCCGCTCTTTTTCTGAACACCAGCATTGTCGTTACGGAATTAAGCACTTCAATATGGTACATCATGGACTGCTCCCAATGAGAGCCGTCCCCATAAATCTGAGATTCCAGCTGATAAAGCAGCTCATCCTTTGCCCACTCTGCGATCCGTTTCATCTCTTCCAGACAGAAACATTCTCCAAACCATGCCGCATTCTGCAGAATGGAAGTCGTCTGTAAAACACCCCAGTTGCTCTGCCGGTATTTCGGCACATAGCTTTGGTACAGATATAAAAACTGCTGTTCCATACTTTCTAAAATTTCAAACAGTTCCTCTTCTTTAATGCGCTCCATGGCAAGAAGATGCAGAAGCAATGGTGTCCAGGATGCGCACCGGATTCCGGTGTCGATCGTCCTTGTCATCAGCGAGCCGAATGTTTCCTTTGGATTTTGTCTGACCCAGTCCAGAATATACTGCTTCATTCCTTCCACATACCTCTCCTGTCCGGTGTACCAGTATGCCATCAGCAGTTTTTTCAGATACTCCTGCCTGTTGAGCATATAGACCCATTCCGGATCTCCGTTCGGGCAGGTATCCCAGGAAAACGGTGAAACTTCATATACCGTACTGCATGGCTCCATATCCCAACGGTCACAAAAGCAAAATTTTTGTTCCATCAGCCAGTCTGCCTGACGCAGGATTTTTTCCATTTCTCCTTTGTGTACACCCCGCTTTACTTCTTTTTCATGATATGCTTTTGCATATTCCTTCGCTCTATTTTTTAATTGTTCTATCTGTAAACCCATATCTATATCTCCCGTTTCACAAAACCAGTTATGGGATGTTTATTTCCGCTAAACATCCCACATCCTCAATACATTTTCTATTTTATCCAAGTATACCGATCACAGAAAGAAGGATTCCCACGATGATCGTAAAGATAACCAGTTTGTATGTACTCCATTTTTTCTTTTTGATCAGATAGAACATCAAGCCGGTATACAATACAGCAAGCATATTAGGAAGCATAGCATCCAACATCTCCTGCAGAGAAATGATCTTCTCTTCTGTCTCCGAAACCTGTGCCACATACTGCAGCTTCGTAGAAATCTTCACAAAATTCACTGCCAGACCGGAGATCACCGTAACACCGATCATTCCTGCAATTGTGGAAATCTGTTCCATATAGCTGCTCAGCTTTTCAATGATACTTGCCCCAAGCTTATGTCCCCAGTTACCCATCAATAATTTGATGATCAACAGAGTGATGTTCATTCCCAGAAAGAAGATTGCAGGTCCCAGGATCAGTCCGTCCTGTGCAAGAGACGCACCGATTGTTGCAAACAGCGGCGCCAGACAGAACTGAGATAACGAATCTCCAATACCTGCCATTGGTCCCATCAATGCCATTTTGATGGATTTTACTTCTTTGGCGTTCGCACCGCCGTCCAGCATTGCCAGATGAAGGTTTCCGATAAACGGCACCATACTCGGGTTTGTATTAAAAAATTCCACATTTTCTTTCAGTGCATCTCTTAACTGATCATCATCGTCATAGATCTTGCGCAGTCCCGGATACAGCATATTGGCATATCCAAGTCCCTGATAGTTGCTGTAGTTCATACCATTCTGAAGGAAGTATGCTCTCAGCGATGCTCTTGTATAATCTTTTTTCTGTAATTTATTAGATGCCATCTTCAAATTCAACCTCCACTTCTTCTGTTTCTGTACCTGATTTGTTTCCTTTTCCTGTATAGAAATGAACCAAAAGTGCAACTGTTGTTCCAAGGATCGCAACACCGATGATCGGCAGCTTAAAGTATGCGATCGCACAATATCCAAGCAGTACAAATGGGATCAGCTCTTTCTTTGCCATTACGTTTAAGATCATAGCAAATCCGATCGCTGGAAGCATTGCTCCTGCCACACTGAGTCCCGTATTCAGCCATGCTGGAATCAGACTGATCACTTTCTCCAGACCTTCTGCACTCATTGCACCTGCAAATCCGATCACAAAGCCAAGCACGAGGAAAACCCAAACGGTGAGATTGCAGCAGAGTCTGAATTTTTTAAACTGTTTATTGTCCAGCGCTTTTGTCGCTGTGGCGCTGACACCTGCCATTGCTGTGTAAACAAGTGTGATCACAAACTGGAATGCAACCGCAAACGGGAACGATAATGCAAGAGCTGTCGCAACATCTACTCCTGCGCCTTTCATTGTGATCGCCATAATACTTCCTATGATTCCAGGCCCCATCGGGTTCGGCGGTACACTTCCTCCCTGAGATACTCCGAATCCCATAAATGCCAGCTCTCCGACTGCCCCCATTGCCAGTCCTGTCGGCAGATCTCCTAAAATCAAACCTACTCCGGTAGCCATGATCAGACAACGGTTCGTGTAAATTCCCAAAAGCATACCACTGAGGCAGACACCTGTCCAAAGTCCGATCAAAACGGCCTGTACAATTGTAATTTCCATTTCTCTTCCTCCTTATAGATATTCGTTCCTATAAATATTTTGTAATATCAACATTGGATGCTGTATCCGCACCCGTTGGTGTTGATTTTGTATTGAATGTAACGTTGTATTTCTCTTTCAGAGTCCGAAGCGCAGCCCTGTCTTCTTCCCCAAGTGCAATATATGGGCTGACCTCCTGTTTTCCCGGCGCTCTGTGGATATTTCCCACATTGATCTCTGTCACCGGAACACCTCCCTCTACCAGCTTCAGTGCATCTTCTGCCGACTTACAGATGATGAACATGACCTGTTTCGGAGAAGCCTTATAAATCACATCACAGGTATGCTGAACTGTGAAAAATCTCATTGCAATCGTTTTCGGAATCACTGTTTTCATCAATGTCTGCTGAATCGGATCATTTGCCGCCTCGTCATTCGCAACGATCACAGTGTTGACTCCTAATGTTTTGATCCAGAGCTGTCCCTGTCCGTGGACAAGACGCTCATCAATACGCAGCGCTGCGATATTTGGTTTGTCTGTCATCTTTCTTTCCTCCCATAAATAAAAATAGGTATTTTACCACCATACCTGCCAGTCTTTCAAAAACCGTACCAGAGCTTCTACATAATAATAGTCTCCCCAGATATTTCCTACATCGATCCCTTTGCCGGAATGCCAGGAATAGACTCCATGTAAAAGAAGCGCCTCTCCCGGTTTATGAGAATGGTTGGCATAATTTTCAATCAGTGAGCGCAGGATCGTATGCATCGCATACTTATAAACTTCCTTATCCTCGTCTGTCTCCGGCAGATATTTGCACATCTCCTGCATTCCGCATACTGCGACTGCCGCTGCCGAAGAATCCCTGGACTGTCCGGAACCGTCTCCGAAAATCAAATCCCAGTAGCATACATTATCCTGTGGAAGTCGGTTGAGGAAATAATTTGTCATTCCCTTGAACAGATCAAACGCTTCCTCAATACCAGAATTTCTGTAGTTCAATGCGATTCCGTAGATTCCCCACGCCTGACCTCTTGCCCATGCCGAATCATCAGAATATCCCTGACGTGTGACTCCTTTAACAGGTTCTCCTGTCTCCGGATCAAAATAAAATGTGTGATAAGCGGATGCATCATCCCTCACTACATTGTTACAGGAGGTAATAAAATGTTCTCTTGCCGCCTTTTCATACCGCTCATCCCCTGTCACTCTGCTCTTCCAGTATAACAGTGGAATGTTCAGCATACAGTCAATGATCAGACGGTAGTCCTTCGGATCTCCTACATTTCCCCATGCCTGAATGAAATGTCCGTTTTCCCGGTAACGCTCCATCAGAATATCCGCTGCCTGAAGCGCTGCCTCCTTTCCTTCCTCGGACTGGCAGAGCTGATATGCTGCCACACAGGATGGAGAGTACAGAAATCCAAGATCATGATGGTTCAGATCGATCCGTTTGTCTACACGTTCTTTAAACGATCTTACATCTGCCATTCCACGTTCTTTAAAACATGCTTCCCTGCTCCAGTCGTACATCAGCCAGATTAGTCCTGTCCAGAATCCCGTCGTCCACTCTACATTTTCTGTAATCGGGTACATTCCGTCCCGTTCTGATGGAAATGGCTCAGAATTATAGGCTGCTGAAAACGGAAACTTTCCATTCAGATACTCCATGTTTCTTTTTACATAAGCCTTTGCTTCTTCCAGCGCACATTCTACCTCTTTGCGTGTTAACAGTTTACCGGACAAAAACTCTTCTCGTTTTTTAATCTCTTCAATATTTATCTTCTTAATCATGATTTCCCTCTTTGCGATCAGACACCGTCTTCAAATATCATCTCATCATCATTTCCAAGACTGTCAAAGTCCTCCACACCATCTTTTGCGCTCTGCCTGATAATTTCTGCCAGTTCTTCCAATCCCATCAGCTCTCTGCAAAAGATTGCTTCCACTGCCATAGCCAGGTTCGTTCCTGCCAGCACTTTGATACTTTTTTCACTCTCTGTTTTGATGCCGGATGCCACATTAAACGGGGTTCCTCCCAACAGATCTGTCATGACCAGGATCTCAGAAGTCCCCAGCGCCTCCATCTGCTCTTCTAACTTCTGTTTTAATTCCTGTGAGGACATTCCCTTCACAAAATCTACCGCCTTTATATGCTCAGGATTTCCTGCAATGAGGCTTACTGCGCTCATGATCCCTGTCGGAAAATTTCCATGTCCCGCAACGATAATTCCTATCATTTGCCTTTCTCCTTTTCCTTCCTTTTTCTTCTGTCTTACTCATCTCGCTTTTAGTAACCGGTTAACTATAACTCGATTATAAACCAGTTTTACCTAAAGTCAAATGTTTCTTGTACACTTTTCTTGTTTTTGTAATTTATTAACGAATTGCAGATCTATTTTTTGTATATTATGCATATAAAAACAGGTCTATAAACCAGCTTCGTAAATATTATATATAGTTTACTATTCATCTCAGTTTACCAAAATACATTTTTAATTTTAGTAAACTATTTTTTTCTGTTTACTAATCATTTTCTTTTTTCCGATACTCTCTCGGCGTACACTTATAAAACCGTTTGAATATCTAAAAAATCCAACTGTTCCTGCCAAAAGTAATCATACTGCTGGGACAAGACGTGATATTATCAGGCATCATATTGTTGCTATTACCGATTGGAGAAGTAACTGTCTTTTTAGAACTGCTTTTGATCCTGATTCTTATGTTCGTAATGCACGAAAAAATGTTAAAGCAGACTCAAAAATAACAGCCGCAGCTGCCACTTTTCATGGCAGCCACGGCTGTTTTTCTCTCACGATTCTTTTCCCAAAATATGCTCTACGATATCTTCCTGCTTCTTCTCCTGCTCCTGTTTCTCCTTTACCGGCTCAACAGGTACCGGTGTGTTCTCCACTTCCAGACACGCCTGTATCGCTTCATTCAGAGAGAGCATCTTATCATCCAACTCAGACACCATCTGCGCACACTCCTGAAGCTCGCGACTGATATAATCCGGTGCATCACCTTCAAACTTATAATAGATCTTATGCTCAAGACTTGCCCAGAAATCCATTGCAATGGTGCGGATCTGAATCTCCACCTTGGTATCTACCACACTGTCCGACAGAAAAATCGGCACGGAAACCAGCATGTGATAACTCTTATATCCGCTCTCTTTCGGCTTTTTAATATAATCCTTGATCGCCAGCACTTTCAAGTCACTTTGGTTCCCGATCATCTCCGCCAGGCGGTAAATATCAGAAGTAAATGAACAGATCAGCCGCACGCCTGCAATGTCATTGATATAACGGAGCATATTTTCGATCGAGCTCTCATAGCCATATCGCTTGAGCTTTTTTACAATACTCTCCGGCGTCTTGATCCTTGTCTTAATGTGCTCGATCGGATTATATTTATGTACATGCTGAAACTCATCATTGAGAATCTCCAGCTTCGTTCCTACCTCTTTCATTGCTGCATTATATAAGAAAATGACGGTCTTCCAACTGTCCACGTCTTCATAATTCTTGATCGCGTCTTCCATCTGGTGTTCTCCTCTCAACTTGGAAAATCTCCCTTCTCACTTAGTCTCTATCAGTATACCATATTTGGCTCTTACTGTCATAAACTTCATGCTTTTTTAAGAAAGAAAACTTTTCCAGTCAGAGAACACGAACTTCCGTTTTTTATTTTGTTTCCAGAAGATTCCGGAAGCGTTTCATTGCCTCTGCTGTATTCTCATAAGTACCAAATGAGGTCAGACGGAAATAGTGTTTTCCATTCTCTCCAAATCCGGCTCCGGGCGTTCCGACTACCTGGATCTCCTGCAGCAGATAGTCAAAAAATGTCCAGGAATCCATGTCCTTCGGGCATTCAAACCAGACATACGGGGAATGTACCCCTCCATAAAACCGGATACCAAGGTCTGAAAGTGTATCCGTAATGACTCGCGCATTCTCCCGATAGTATTCCAGATTCTCCCGGCACTGACGGATGCCTTCCTCACTGAACACTGCCGCTGCCGCTTTCTGTACAATATAGGAAGTACCATTGTATTTTGTGCACTGACGTCTGTTCCACATAGCATTGAGCGACATCTCTTCTCCTGTGGACGCTGTAAATACCAGTTCCTTGGGAACGATCGTATATCCACATCTGGTTCCGGTAAATCCCGCTGTTTTGGAAAGCGAACAGAACTCTATCGCGCACTGTTTTGCCCCTTCTACGGCATAGATACTTCTCGGAAGTTCCGGATCAGACACAAACGCCTCATAAGCCGCATCAAAAAGGATCACTGCCTGATTCTTCAGCGCATAATCCACCCACTCTTTTAACTGGCCTTTGTTATAGCATGCGCCGGTCGGATTGTTTGGCGAACAGATATAAATGATATCCGCATGCTGATTCCAGTCCGGCATCGGAAGGAAGTCATTGTCTGCATTTCCCTCAATATACTCCACTTTATTTCCGCACATAACATTGGAGTCCACATAGACAGGATAAACCGGTGTCGGGATCAGGATCACATTGTCGTGAGCAAACAGATCCGTGATATTCCCTGTATCACTCTTTGCTCCGTCTGAAACAAAAATCTCATCTGCTGAGATATCGCATCCTCTTGCCTGATAATCATTTTTTGCAATCGCACTTCTCAGGAACTCATAACCCAGATCTGGTGCATATCCGTGAAAAGTAGCAGCATTTCCCATTTCATCTACTGCCTTGTGCATTGCATCGATAATCGCTGGTGCGATTGGCTGTGTCACGTCACCAATTCCAAGACGGATAATATTTTTATCTGGGTTTGCCTGGCTGAATGCACTTACTTTCTTTGCAATCGTGCTGAACAGATAGCTTCCCGGAAGCTTCTGATAATTGTCATTTACTTTGAACATAATCTCTTCCTCCATCATAATAGCTGCTGTTTTTCTTTTTGCAGCATAACAATTTTCCTTTAAATTTTGCTTTAGTATAGCATTGATGTGTTACAGTTGCAAGCATTTTTGTTTACCAGGAATCAATTATTTTTTCTCAAAAATATCATTTTCTGACGGACCTTATTTTCTTCACAGCGTTTTTTCAGACAACAAAACCCCCGGCCAAGATTTTATCTTATGTCAGGGGTATTCTGTTTCATTGGATAAAAAGTTTATGCGAGCAGCAAACTTAGAATCATCTGAGCTGTTTCTGTCAGATCGGTTCCATTATCCATGCTCCGCTTTTGAATATAGCGATGTGCTTCCTCTTCTGTCATATTATTTCGCTCCATCAAAAGCGCCTTTGCCTCAGCGATCATTTCCTGTTCATCTTTTGAGCGCTGCTTTGGTTTTTCCCTCTGCTTTTTCCGACGTCTCGTGATTGTGTAATCCATCATTTCAACAGTCTGCAGTAATTCGTGAACCTTCAGCGGTGTCGACAGACAGACAATATTTTCCAGATCACGCTCCCCGCAATTTGCAGGCGACGCAACTAACAGCATTTCAAATTGATCCGGCAGATACTCATGCAGTTCTGTGTACATCATATCCACAAATCGGTAGCCACAAATGACAATGCCCCCACCCAATTCATTGGCACTCTGCAGTGCCTGGGAACCTGTAGAGCAGACTGCATCCACATGAAACCCATTCTGTAGCAAAATTTTCTTCAGGTTTTGGGCTGTCTCCTGTTTGGGAAATGCAACAATAATATTGTTCAAAATCTAATCAGGCTTCAGATTAAATTTTATAAAGATATTTTTCGATTTCCCATTCGGTTACCTGCGCACGATAATCTGCCCATTCTGCTCTCTTTGCTTCCAGATATTTTTCTGTGATATGCCCGCCTAAAACATTCTTGATATAATCATCTTTTTCCAATTCTTCCACTGCCTGTTCGAGATCACCCGGCAGAGATTCGATTCCAAGCTTTGCCTTCTGTGACAGACGCATCTCAAATACATTTTCTGTCACGGCATCCGGCGTATCGCTGACGGACGGCTTGAAGATTCCGTATCAGCTTTCTGTCTTGGACACAGACGGAACGGTACTGCTGGAGGAGGCAAACGACGGCGGAACAGTGGCAGAACTTCGGGAAAAAAACGGCGCCTACTATTTGAATCTCAGCATCCAGAAATCCGGACTGCAAGGGAAAAAGCTGGAGCTGACGTTCCAGAATTTCTATACCGATCAGCAGATCCAGGCGATTGATGCACAGGTAAATCAGTATGAGGATTCCTTTCTCAGTGATTACGTGCGGGAGGTGTATGGAGCCGCTGCCTTGGATGGCTTGGCAGCAGGAGAACTTCCAGCAGAATTTGATGTTGCTGCATGGAAAGAATACCGTAGCCAGAACCAGTTGGCGCAGAAGCAAATGGAAAAGCGTGCGCAGTGCTACGCCGCTTCGGATGCAGTGCTGGATGGAACATGGCACACGGAGATGGCGCTGAACTTTGTTGGAAATGCCCCCATCACCGCAGCGTTTGACGG
>ENA-OPNW01000388-OPNW01000388.1-human-gut-metagenome-genome-assembly--contig:-NODE-388-length-29548-cov-10.466789_pt1 | contig 29548 bp, 41 predicted proteins | sample MGYA00241540_ERZ501777 | MGnify/ENA primary metagenome ERZ501777 (study PRJEB25962, sample SAMEA2042615) | human gut metagenome | biome: human gut; feature: human-associated habitat; material: faeces...
ACTGAACATGTATGAAAACTATCCGTTCTGGGCGACGTTCTTCCGCGACCTCGGCTTCCGCGTCATCCTCTCCCCGTTCTCCACGCGCGCGATCTACGAGCTGGGCATGGAGAGCATTCCGTCGGAATCCGAGTGCTATCCCGCCAAGCTCGCCCACGGTCACGCCCAGTGGCTTATCGACCACGGCGTCAAGACCATCTTCCACCCCTGCGTGTTCTACGAACATCAGGAAGTGCCAGGCGCGCAGAACCACTTCAACTGCCCGATCGTCGTTTCATATCCCGAGAATATCAAGAACAACGTCGAAGCCGTGACCGACGGCTCCGTGCGCTACCTGCATCCCTTCCTCGCTTTCACGAACGAGAAGGTCGCCTCCGACCGTCTCGTCCAGTTCTGTAAGGAAGTATGGAACATTCCTGAAAAGGAAACGCGCCATGCCGCCCACCTCGCGTGGGAAGAGCAACGCAGGGCCAAGGCCGACGTCCGCGCCGCGGGCGCGAAGGCACTCGCCGACATGGAGAAAAACGGCGGCAGCGGCATTGTGCTCGCCGGACGTCCCTACCACGTCGACCCCGAGATCAACCACGGCATCCCCGAGCTCATCGCGGCCTACGGCCTGACGGTGCTGACCGAGGATTGCCTGCCCATCGACTTTGTCCCCAAGCGCCCCGTGCGCGTGAATGACCAGTGGGTCTATCACTCCCGCCTCTACACCGCGGCGGAATTCGTCTGCGGGCGCGACGATCTTGAGCTCATTCAGCTCAACTCGTTCGGCTGCGGCCTTGACGCCGTCACGACCGATGAGGTCTGCGAGCTTTTGGAGCAGGGCGGCAAGCTCTACACCTGCCTCAAGATTGACGAGGTCAACAACCTCGGCGCGGTGCGCATCCGCATCCGCTCGCTGCTCGCCGCCGTCGCCATGCGGCGCGAGCGCGGGATCCATTCGACCTCTCACGTACAGCCGTTCGAGCGCGTCTACTACACCAAGGAGATGCAGAAGCAGCACTACACCATCCTCGCCCCCCAGATGAGTCCCATCCATTTTGACATTCTCGAGCCTATCTTCCGCCACCACGGCTATAATTTTGAGGTACTGCAAAACGACGACCGCGCCGCCATCGACGCGGGCCTCAAGTACGTCAACAACGACGCCTGCTATCCCTCGATCACGGCGGTCGGCCAGCTGATGGAGGCCGTGACCTCCGGCCGGTACGACACCGACCACCTCGCCCTCATCATGTCGCAGACCGGCGGCTGCTGCCGCGCGAGCAATTACATCGCCTTCATCCGCCGCGCGCTCAAAAAAGCGGGCCTTGAACACATCCCTGTCATCTCGCTCAACGCCAACGGCATGGAGACGAACGAGGGCTTCCGCATCTCGCCGTCACTGCTGTTGGACGCCGCGCACGGTATCGTGCTTGGTGACCTGCTGATGCGCTGCCTGTACCGCGTGCGCCCGTATGAGCTCGAAAAAGGCAGCGCGAACGCGCTGCACCGCAAGTGGCGCGACATCTGCATCGACTCGCTCACGAGCGAGCATCCCAAGTACCGCTACGCCCAGCTCTGCCGCGGCATTGTCGAGGATTTCGACGCGCTGCCCATCGACGAAACGCTCAAAAAGCCGCGCGTCGGCGTCGTCGGCGAAATCCTCGTCAAATACATGCCACTTGCCAACAACCATGTTGTCGACCTTTTGGAACGCGAGGGCGCAGAGGCGGTCGTTCCCGATCTTCTCGATTTCTTTGCCGCCACGATCTATGAGCAGGACTTCAAGCACACCCACCTTGGAAAGGGGTGGACTGCTTCGGCCAGCGCCAAGCTCGGCATTCCGGCACTTCAGCGCATGCGCCGCCCCGCGATCGAAGCGCTGAAGGCCAGCAAGCGCTTTGATCCCCCCATGGCCATCAACCATGTGGCGGAGCTTGCCAAGCCCTTCCTTTCAATCGGCAACCAGTACGGCGAGGGCTGGTTCCTCGCCGGTGAGATGGCAGAGCTCATCACCTCCGGCACGCCGAACATCGTGTGCATCCAGCCGTTTGCGTGCCTGCCGAACCATGTGGTCGGCAAGGGCGTCATCAAGGCGCTGCGCGCGGCCTATCCCGGCGCAAACATTGTCGCTGTCGACTATGACCCCGGCGCGAGCGAAGTGAACCAGCTCAACCGCATCAAGCTGATGCTCACCGCGGCGCAGCGCGCGCTGCACGCGCAGGAGGCCACCCCGAAAAAGCCGCAGCCGCCCGAGGCTCCGTCCATCAGCCTGCCGCACCCCAAGGTCGCAATGCTCTGAGCGCAGAAAGCGGCAGAAATTGAAAAATAGGCTTGCTTTCCGCACCTTTCTATGGTATTATGAGTACCTGTGAATATAGCGTGATCACACGTTCAACAATTTGGAGGTTTTCACCATGACTTTATTCGTTACGATTCTTCAGCTTCTCTGCGGTCTCATCGTCATCGGCATCGTCCTGTTCCAGAGCGGCAAGTCCGCCGGCTTAAGCGGTGCAATCGGCGGCGTGGCCGATTCCTTCATGGCCAAGAACAAGGCCAAGAGCACGGATGCCCGTCTTGCGCGTGCCACCAAGTGGGTCGGCGCTGCGTTCATCGTCCTGACGCTCGTGCTGAATATGCTGTAAGAGCAAACGAATCCATAATGAAGAAGAGCGGAAGCAAAAGTTACCTACGCATAAGGACAACATTTCAAATTACCGTTCAAGTAGCATTGAAAAAGCCACTGACTCTGAATTATTCAGGGTCAGTGGCTTTTCGTTGAAAACGAGGCTGCATTCTGGTACAATCTATGTGTATAAAAGGAACTTCTCATAATTGCACCTTACAGAGCTTGTTTATGTAACCGTTGTAATACTGCAAGACCTGTTCCACGGCCCCGGCGTCACCGGCGCGGGCCGCCTCGATCACTGCAAGGGGCAAAGGCTCCTTATATCTGGCCTGCTTCATTCTGCAATACCTCCCGTCAGTCTTGTTCTCATGGTTTCCAGCGTCTTAGTCCTGTGCCGCTGGACGGCGCTGCGGGACATTCCCACCACCGCGCCGATCTCGCCGTCCGTCAGTTTCAGGACACAATGCAGTATCAAGATGCTTTGTCCCGGCTGGGGCAAGCTGGCAAAGGCAGCGGCCACCAGCCCGTCGCTGATCTGAAGCTCACAGCCATAGGCCGGAAATATAAAACTGTCGCTGGGGTACTGATCTATCGTGCATAGCGTGTCCAGTTCCGAAAGCGGCAGCGTTTCAAAGGATGTTTCCCAGCCACGCTGACGCTTCCTTTCCCGGAAGTAGTCAACGGCTTCATGGTACAGTACCAGCTTGCAAAAATGGTCAAACTGGCAGCGCCTCCCGTAATCATCAGGGGTAACTTTCATCTTCTCACCCCCTTTCCGTGGGGAGTGAGCAGGATGATCCTGTCCGTTGTCAGGGGCCTATGCTGGCCCTGGTCTGCTGACCGCCTCCTTTTCCATCTGATTTTTTGCCGGAAATGAGAATCCGCGAAAATCGACAAAAATCGCCCGGCAGGTCGTAAACCTACCGGGCGACGATTTGAAGCGTTTTGTTGTTTTCTTACATGGTATAGTTCATACTCATGGCCGGAATATTCCCGTGGCGGGGCAAGGCTTTTTTTAAGCGGTAGAAGTGGATTAGATTATAATGATAGTAAAACAGCATGGCGGCGTCCTCCCGTGGGCCGCCATGCCTTTAACTGCTGGGAATGACAGAAAGAAAGCAGCGGCCTTGATTTCTCAAAACCGCCACCAGTGAATATAAATTAAGCGTGAAAATGGGTCTGCCCAGCAGCGGTTTTTTTCTTTTCTGCCGCTGGGCAGATGTTTTTTCTTTAGATACATGATAAGAGGAATTTTTGAAGATTCCATAAAGATTTGAAAAATGGACGGACATAAAAGACGTCCATTACACTATCGGAAAATCAGCAAGGAAGTTTCATAGTAACCTTTGCGCCGCCGGTTTCTTTTGAATTTTCTAAAATAAGCTGACCATTATGTTGTTCCATAATCGAATTTGTAATATATAGACCCATACCAAAGTGTAACTTTGAATTGCGGCTTTGATCGCCCATATAGAACCGTTCCTGTGCGTGGCATAATGCCTCTTTAGAAAACCCCGTTCCCTCGTCTGTGACTGAAATTTCCACGAAACCGTTGTTACTCTGAACATCCACATAAAGCGTTCCGCCTTGCGGGGAGTAGTCCAGCCCATTACTGATAACATTCATAATAGCACGTTCTATCAGCACCCTATCAAATTTCAGCATTTGAGGGAGTGAAACAGTATTCACTTGCAGCCGGATTCCTTTTGTCCGGCATAGTGATTCCATATAACTGAACAAGTGCTGCATGAACGCTGGCAAGTCTATACTTTCAATATGGAGCTGATAACCAACCGCCGCCCGTGATATATCAATCAGGGTTTGAATATATGACTGCATCTGGCTGGAGCTTTCCACGACGTAACCAGCGTATAATCGTTGCTCATCATCAAGATTTGTTTCTGTGAGTAAATCAGCATTTCCTTGAATAACCGTCAGAGGCGTTTTCAAATCATGGGCAAGCGCGGCGATTTGCTCTTTCTGTGTCTGTTCGGTTTTCCATTGCCGTTCTAACGAAATTTTCAGATTATCTTTCATATCTGAAAAAGATGCAAGGACATCTTCAAACTCTTTGATTTTGGCGTGTCCTACTTCAAAATCAAGGTTTTGCTTTGAAACCTCCGCAGTTGCTTCAAAAAGCGGGGTCAGTTGTGTACGCAGGTTCTTAGCAAATCTGGCGGTCAGTATGATAATGACCAGCAGCGAATTTACAGCCATCAGGATAAACGCAAGCGTGTCAGGAGATGGAAAATATTCCGGTAGCCATGACACTGTAAATTGAGAACCAATATAATACCTTAAAACGCAAAATTCGTTTTCCCGGACAACAAGTGCAAACTGCCTCCCCGTAGCATATTCAATATATTCTCCCTTTGCGTACAGCAGGGCAATTTCTTTTTCATCATCGTCCATATTGCTGTAAAGCTCATTAAAGTTCTTGTCCAGAATTAAGTAGCCGCATCCCTGTGGAATCACAACCTTTGTAATATCCGGGGCAATCGTCAGCGTTGGAATGATCTCTTTTACCTGCAATTCACTTAGATTTGCTCTTGTAGCTAATCCAGCATTTACAGCAAGTCCCTCCAAACCAGAAGGGACAATAATTGCCGCTACCAGCATGACAATGAGGGAGATAGCAAACTGGCGAAACAATATTTTCAATGTAGGTTTCTTTTTCACTCCCATTTATATCCTATCCCCCATACGGTGCTGATCGGACTTATTTTGAAATGCTCCAATTTCTCACGAATATTTTTTATATGCGTTGAGATCGTAGAGTTATCGCCTATTCCATCAAACCCGAAAACGGCTTCATAGATTTGTTCTTTTGTAAAAACCTGTCCCCGGTTTTTCGCAAGGTATTCACAGATTGAATACTCGCTTTTGGTAAGAGGAACCGGCTGTTCTGAAACATACAGTACCTTTGCGGAAAGGTCAAATCTTATATCAGGCTCAAATGAAAGTGTGCTGTGATGCTCCCTTTTTTCTCTGCGTAAATGTGCCGCGACACGGGCGCGAAGCTCCTGAATACGAAAAGGTTTCGTAATATAATCATCCGCACCGATGCCCAATCCAAACAATATATCTTCCTCTAATGTCTTTGCGGTCAGAAAGAGAATCGGGCAGTCTACCATATTCCTGATCTGTTTGCAAAACTCAAACCCGTCTGTGCCAGGCATCATCACATCCAAAAGAATGAGGTCATAGAAATGCAGCTTTTTGATGTCTACATCATCCGCATTTTGACAGACTGTTATCAAATATCCATCTTTCCCCAAACTGTTCTTAATCAATTCCAAGATAGAAACTTCATCGTCAACTACAAGTAAGTGGGTCAAAAAATCACCTCCCTCCCCATTATACCACATTGTCGAGGTTAAGGATTGTTGCCATAGTATCGCCTCCTAGCTTTTTTAGTATATCATAACCCATAAAGGCAGAAAAACAAAAATCGGTCATTGACGCTTTGCAATATAGTAGCGGTCATTTATCTGTACTGCAACGGCTTCGGTCTTTTCTGTACCATGAATTTCATAAATATCTTTGTAAATCCATTGTTCCCGATGTTGTCCGGCGTTTTCCCCATACCAGTCAATTTTTCTTAGTTCCTCCTTTGACAAAGGAATTTTTGTTTCTGCATTAAATATGACATTTTCCGCAAGAATACCAATGTAACTTCCCAATTCATTATTTGATACAGTATCAGAAGTTACTTGATAAACCGTCCCATCACAAAGAAGCTGCGTTGCATTTTGAGGATTGATTTCAAACTTGCCACTCATAGATTGCTCTATATCCTTAAAGTCAAAAACTGTATCTGTGCCTTTGATATTTTCATCTATAACAGCTTTGTGATACCCTCCATTTATATCTACAATCAGATAGTCGTCAGCGTTAGGAGCTGCATACACATTTAAGAATGGAATAATATAGGCGTCATTAGGGGCTTTATCCACTAAATCTGCTAAATCTGCCAACGTCTGAAAGGTAGCAGTTTTGAGATTTTCTTGAAGTAATATTTTTCCTGATTCGTCTACAGCCGCAAGTTGTCGGATATACCCAATCCATTCCCCGAGTCCACTATTAGAGACAGTATCCGCTAAAATCGTGTAGTCATTTCCCTTATAGGAAAATTGCGTCACATTTTCCTTATTCAGATAGCATTGCTCTCTGGAATAGTCCCCGATTTTGTCCTGTAAAGAACAGCCTACAAGAGATAAACATATAATAACAGCAAACAGCAATATCATCATTTTTTTACTCATTTTCTTTTGCTCCTTCTCATCTCTGAAACCACACTAACTCATCATTATTTTTAATGTCAGCTTTCCGATATTCATTGTTGATATTTACAGCTACGGCATTGCTTATATCCACATCCACAATACTGTAAACGTAGCCGAAACTGAAATCTTCCCCCGCCACATTTTTGAAGCGTTTCGATACCTGCCCGATTTCTTCTTGCAGTTCTGACATTTCAAGACATTCATCCGTTATGGTATATGTCAGGCCGTTATATGAAATTTCATCATAGTTTGCGGCGTTCAGCTCATAATACGGCAGAGATTCATTTAACGCCTTATTTTTATCGGCGGTATCGCGGAGCGCACCGCAGGCCGATAAGCATATAAGACTTACAAGCACAATTACCACGGCAAACAGGCACTTTTTATTCACTGTTTTTACCTCCCTCCCAACCATGAAACCAAACCAAACTGGCAATCAGCAGACAAACAGTGCAGCATACAGAAATAATCATACCGCTGAAAAAATCGGTTTTTACCTGTGCATACAGTTGGGGGCTATCCCATGCAAGCACAGTGTAATCCATAGCACGAACGCCCCAGGCCCAGGGAATATATTTCCATGTAGCGTCACCAAGCCCTGTTATCATAAGGGCAGCTATTAAACTCCCTGCAATTCCCAATCCCATAGATGCACCTTTTCCGAAGCTCATTCCCACAAACAAATGAATCAGGTAAATGGGAAGCATGGTAATCAACAATAGAATCCCTGCTTTCAGGTAAAGGCTTGCCGGAGCATCCCTATATAGTGCAGCGAATGTTCCTAACGCTAAAAATGTTGCGCCAAAAGCACAGATCATCAGAAAACCAAGTTTACCAATATACGTTGCCATGCGAGATGGGATTGTTCCCAACAAAAGCTGATAATGCCCGGCCTGATTTTCGATCTGAACAACCAGACCCACAATAATGCCGATCAGAAACGGGAACGCAACGGCCAGCACTTCCAGATAGGCACTGATTTTGGTTGCCAGTTCCCATCTGGATATATGATAGTAACCCGCAAAAATCGCCGCACATATAATCGGAATCATGCTGTGCATATAGAGCAAAATGCTATGTTTACACTTCTGATATTCTGCTTTCCAGCAGCGAACCACAGATACCATAGTTACCCCACCTCCTTTTTCTCAAACCATCTTGCAGTTAAAAATGACAGCGCCGCAAACCAGGCCAGCGAAATGACCAATACAAGTATAATCATCCAAAATGCCATTGCCGTACTCTGATCTGCAACCGGCTCACCATTAGGCAAAATACCTAACACGGAAATCATAAGATGCGGCACCCAGCTATACGGGCAGATCATCCACAAAGAGGTTGTAGCCGTGAAAAGCCCTAAAACGCTTCCAAGTCCGGCATTAAGAATAACCGTGACAAAGATACCAACTTTTTTTGATAACCATAAGCACAGCGGAACTTCCCATAGGCTTGCAATGACAATACAAGCTGTTCCGGCCGCAGCCTGCCAAATTCCGATTGTCAGGGGAATTTCGTTGATAACTAATATTGCAAAACCGCCCAACAGATTTAGCGCCAGGAAAATGAAATTCCCCACACAGGAGTAAATACCGGCCACTCCAATTTTTGCTTTCCAGACTTTGTTCTGCGAAACAGGCAATGAAGCAACGGCACGATATTTTAGTTTGCCATTATCCCGCTGTTCAATCAAGGCACAGGTGAGCGTAAGGAATCCAGGATAAAGCAGGATATACCACCAATTATAAGAATTGAGCTGGAACCAAAGAGGGGCAAAAAAGTTCATAAGCGCAGTTACAAACGGGGCCAGAACGATCAGCGTTTTTGTGAAAGTTCTCTTATGCTTTAGGTTCTCTGCCTGAATATATGCCATCTCCATTTAATATCCCTCCTTACCATTTCTGCGAATAACATCCATAAAGAGTTGTTCCAAATCTTCACCGGCGCGAAGCTCTCCCTCATATCCAAGGATGCCGCCAGCAATGATACCCACATGATCTGCAATCTGCTGGACTTCTGACAGAATATGGCTGGACAAAATAACTGTAATCCCTTTGCAGGGAAAAGAGCGAATTAACTCTCGAAGTTCCTCAATCCCTAAAGGGTCAAGGCCGTTAGTCGGTTCATCCAGAATCAAAAGCTGGGGACTGTTCAGCAATGCAATAGCAATACCAAGCCGCTGCTTCATACCAAGAGAAAACTGCCCGGCCCGTTTCTTGCCGGTATTCGTGAGCTGGACAATTTGCAATACCTCGTTAATTCGTGCATCGTCCAGGCCGAGCAATGTAGTTCTGACTTTGAGATTTTCGTATGCAGTCAGATTTTCGTAAAGCGGGGGCATCTCAATCAAAGCACCGATATGCTCCAGATCATTCCGCTTCCACGGGTGGCCGTCAAACTCGATGCTTCCCGATGTGGGGCGCAAAATGCCGGTGAGCATTTTTAAGATCGTGGATTTGCCAGCCCCATTCGGCCCCAGCAGACCATAAACCGAGTTGCGCCGGATGTTCAGTGACACATTGTTTACCGCCATTTGCCCCTTGAAATTTTTGCAGAGGTCAGTCGTTTTCAAAATCATATCCATATAATCAAGTCCTTTCTTTGATTTTACGGATAGCATACCGGGCAATTTTGAAGATTTCATAAAGATTCCCGAAAACAGAATATGAACAATACACTGTAACCGTGGAGCATATCGCAACAAAGCACCAACCTACGCATTTAGGGCCTTAAAAAGCCCTATATTTCAAGGTTTTTCCCGCATAGTCGGCGGGGTATGTGAGTGTTTTATCCTATCCCCGCCATAGTGCCGCTCTAAATGCGTAGAATTTACCAGCAGAAAATCGCCGGTTTCTCTGGCTCCATACTCCCAGATATGGTATCATGGAAAAAAACAATCTGACGGGGGTATCAGGATGGACGGACAAGAAAAGCTGCTGGACTATATCCGGCTTATTCTCGCCGGTAAGAGTCATGAGCACATCGCCATACGAAAAATGCTTACATTTCTCGTAGAGATCAGGGGCAATAAATGAAACAGCTGAAGTGAACGATGTCTGATAGGTTGTATAGAGCTCACCGTAGCGGACGCACGGGAGACCCTGTTGAACTGTTTCGTTCCGCTTTATGCCGCTACCGCGCACAATCTCTCCCAAGGAGCGAATACGCACCCACTCCCACAAATCGGGGATGTCAAACGGTACCTCATCCGCCAGCGACCGCACTTCATCGCCGATTTTCTCATAAGGAGTATTATCGGCACCTTTGAAGATGACGGAGGGGTTCTTTTCGCGCTTGATTTTCTTCTCTTTGATGAGCCGCTCTTTCTCTGCATGGATGCGTTCCAGCAAAACGCTAGCGGGTTCGTCATTTGGGTCCTGCGGCACAAGCTTGCCCTGAACAGCCATCAGGAGAATGGAGTTTTTCAGTTGCTGCGCAGTCATTCGGCGGCCTCCTCCGTGATGTCAATGCCAAGGATATCGGTGATCTGGGCAAGGATGCGGTCAATGTCAGCATTCAGGCTGGCCCGTTTTTCTTGATACTGCAGAATCAGTTCCTTCGGCGGAAGGATCTCCTCCTCTTCATGAGGATAGCCGCAGAGATCAATATTGTAATTCCGCGCCTTCAGCTCTTCAACAGAGTATTTCTTCGCCTTGTCAAAGCCGCCAATAGTGATCTCCTCACGATTGTCCCACCACTCAACGGCCGGAGCAAAATGCTCCAGCTTCATGGGCTTCGTCTTGGAGAAGTTCTTATATCCTTCCGGCATATCCAAGCGGTAGAACCAAGTTTCCGTCGTGGGATGCGTCCGATCGAAGAACAGAATATTTGTCGTGATAGAGGTGTACGGTGCAAAAACGCTATGCGGCATGCGTATAATAGTGTGAAGGTTAAATTCAGATAGCAGTTTTTCCTTAATTGCAAGCTTTGCATTATCAGTGCCGAACAGGAAACCATCGGGGAGAATGACAGCGGCACGGCCATTCTGTTTGAGCCGATACATAATCACGGACATGAAGAGGTCGGCAGTTTCACTACTTGCAAGATCTGCAGGAAAGTGATTCTTGACCTCTGTTTTTTCATGTCCGCCGTAAGGGGGATTCATAAGAATTACATCGAACTGATCTTCCTCGGTATAATCAAGCACATCCCGTAGAAGTGAGTTGTCATGATACACCATCGGAACATCAATACCGTGTAGCAGCATGTTCGTGATGCACAGAGTATACGGGAAAGGCTTCTTCTCAATCCCATAAATAGAGGTTGCATACTCCTGCTGGTCTTCTGCCGTTACGACCTGCTTACTCAGTTCATTCAACCAACTAGTCAGAAAGCCCCCTGTGCCGCACGCAAAGTCTGCGACCTTTTCGCCGAGCTTCGGTTTAATTGTCTTCGCCATAAAATCAGTCACAGCACGAGGCGTATAGAATTCACCAGAGGATCCGGCGCTCTGGAGTTCCCGTAAAATGGACTCATATATTTCCCCAAACGCATGGCTCTCCTCGTAATCATCCAAATCCAGGTCATCGATGATATTGATCACTTGGCGCAGCAAAACGCCGTCCTTCATGTAATTGTTCGCATCCTCAAAGGTTGTCTTGACAATAGCTTTTTTGATGGGTGTTGCTGCAGTCACATTAAGCCCCTTCAGAGTTGGGAAGAGTTTATTATTCACAAAATCAAGAAGCGTGTCGCCCGTCATCGCCTTACCCGACTTATCATCAGCGGCCCAGTTATTCCAGCGGCATTCTTCTGGAATAATTGATGTATAGGGCCGATCTGTATATCGCCATTCCTCTTCCTTTGTATTGTAGACTTTCAAGAAAAGGATCCAGGCCATCTGCTCAATGCGCTGAGCGTCACCATTCACTCCCGCATCATTCCACATGATGTCCCGAATGCGCTTTACAAAACCTGTTAAACTACTCATGATTAACCCGCCTCATATAATTCATTCTCAAGTTCATGAACAGCTTCGTTATACTTATCCTCGCCGCCGAAGAACTTGAATATCCTCTGGATCTTCCCAAATTTTGCGAATTGTGGAGTTGTCAGAATAGCTTCATGCTCTAACTCGTAGATTCCGACATTCATATACTGATCCAGAAGCGCTTCCAAGACTTCTCTTGCCACCCCGCTATACTTGCTGAGGAAATCCCGCTTCTTCACATTGTTGGCTCTCTCTTTTCTGGTAAGTGGCTTTTTGTCAAAGGCAACATGGCAGATGAAATCGAAGTCATCTACATCGCTCATATGCTGATCCGCTTTCAGTGCTTCAAGGTCAATCCCCTTGCTGGCCAACAATTCTTGAATCTTCTTTTTCTTTTCCTCGGATGTCCACTGCCGAATAAAGTTGTCGAGGGAAGGGTATGTACCAATAATATTCGTTTTGGTGTAATCGACGATGCTCTCCTGCCGCAGGAGTTTCCCATTCGTATCATACACAGAGACCGTTTTATTGATTATGCGGACACGACACCCATTTTCATCAACAATGGGCTTTTCTTCTGGTGGATATGGTGGATCAACTGGGTCAGGGTCGGGATTTGGTTTAGGTCCAGGAGGACAGGGACCACGCTTTTCTCTCCCATAATCTTCATCAATTTCAATCGGGCCATCCCAATCAGGATCAGCAAAAAGGGCTGTAACACCGCGAATGTCCATAACTATAAAATGGGTCTTTCCATCTTTTTCGCGTATTCTTGTGCCTCTTCCGATAATCTGCTTAAACTCAGTCATTGAGTTGATCCACTCGTCTAAAACGATGAGCTTTGTCATCTTGCAGTCGGCTCCAGTTGACAACAGCTTAGATGTCGTTGCAATGACCGGCGTTTTCGACCCGACCGAAATGAAGTAGTCGAGTTTATCCTTGCCAAAAGTATCGTTGCCGGTAATGCGTACAACATAGTCGGGATACTTTTGCATCATATCAGGATTCTGCCTTGCGAGCTCATTTCTCATACGAAGTGCAGCATCTTCTGTTGCGCAGAACACAATGGTTTTGGACATCCGATCAGTCGCTTTGAGGTAGTCTGTTATTTCTTTTGCGACTTGGACAATGCGGTCTTCAATTATGATGTTATAGTCATAATCCCTGTTATTATAAATTCGGTCAGGGATCTCATGCCCGTAAATATCAAGTTGACCTTTCCGTGGGCGCCAACCATCGCCAATGTCGGTCGTTATATTGATGACTTTGAAAGGCGCCAGAAAACCATCCTCGATGCCATCTTTCAGGCTATAGACATATACCGGCTCGCCAAAATAATCTATGTTGGAAACATACTTAGTCTCTTTTGGGGTTGCGGTCATGCCAATCTGGGTTGCCGAGGAGAAATACTCCAAGATCTTCCGCCAATTGCTTTCCTTCTTGGCTGAGCCGCGATGACACTCATCAACGATTACGAGATCGAAAAAGTCTTTGCTGAACAGCTGAGCAAGACGTTCGACAGTCTCATCCCCATCTTCTGTATCGTCATCGTCTTTTCCCGCAAGTTGTTGGTAGAGTGAAAAGAATATCTCGTGCGAGGTAATCGTAAGAGGATCGTCCTTCACAAAATTGACTTTATGAATCGTTTTTTCGAGCGGAGCAAAATCCTGTTGGATTGATTGATCGACCAAGATGTTACGATCAGCCAAATACAATATTTTTTTCTTCATTCCGCTCTTTAGAAGGCGATATACAATTTGGAATGCAGTATAGGTTTTGCCTGTACCTGTGGCCATCACCAGCAAGATGCGATCTTGACCTCTGGCAATCGCATCAAGAGTCCTATTGACAGCGTTACGCTGATAATAGCGAGGGGGATATGTATTCTGCCCTGAATAGAACGGCTGCCGAATGATGGATTCCTCTTGCTGTGTGAGCCCTTCTCCATGGTTGGCTCCAGCCTTGAATCTCGCATAGAGAGCATCAGGAGCTGGAAAATCCTCCATAGAAATGCTGCGCTCTTCTCCGGTGAGGAAATCATGCTCCATAAAACCATCACCATTAGAACTGTAGGCAAATGGAATGTCCATCATTATGGCGTATTGCATTGCCTGCTGCAGCCCATCTCCGACAGCATGCTTGTTATCTTTCGCCTCAACGATTGCAATCGGAGTGCTTTCGTTCAAATAAAGAATATAGTCTGCTTTCTTGGCTTCCTTGCGGGAGACCATATTTCCTCTCAAGTTGATTTGTCCATCTGTAATTCTTGTCTCCATTGTAATAAGACTAAGCGCCCACTTTTTTGTTATGGCAGGCGTAATAAACTGAAGCTTGATATCCTCTTCAGTCATCTTCCTTTTCGATAAGACTGCTGCCATGCGATTATCCTCCAAACTTCCGATAGTTGCTGATTATCAGAACTTGATGCATATAAGAATTATTCTACGATTCTGCAAATATCGGCAACCTCATCCAAGGTTAAGAGGCTGCTTTCCTGTAGCCTCATTACTTCCATCAGAAACGGTCTTGTGACGCTGCTTTCAAAACGATTCAAGCGGAAAAGAGACGACTTCAGCTTCGCAGGAAAACTTTGATGAACGATCAAAATCGGCCGGATCACCCCAGAGGCGATCGTATGCGTCCTGGTCACCCTTGATAGGTTTCAATTTGACCTTTCGGTTCTTGGGGTTAATCTCATCCACCAAATATTTCTTGGTGATCTGCGCATAAAGAGTATCGTCCTCAGGAACAACCTTTCCATCTTTGATCAGGTTGGCCATAGCCAAAAGGAGCAGGGAAACGGTCGTAATGCGCTGCTGGCCATCAATGACAAGGTAGTCAGAACTACTGCCCATAGGGTCGCTTACAGACACGATGCCGCCAAAGAAGTGCCACCGCTTCTTGTTTTGGATCGTCCGAACAAGATCCTGGTACAGCTTTTTGCAGTGCTCCTCGCGCCAATCATAGTTTCGCTGATAGACAGGAATGATCAGCTTGTCCGCATTTTTCAAATAATGAGTAAGAAGTTTTCCTTGGCCGTTCATGATTTACCCTCCAGCCCATCAGTGGCGTTCTTCTTGCCGGGTTTCTTATATTTCTCGGAGTAACCGATATACTTTCCGCTCTTTATTCTGGCATCCACTGGCTTTTCTGCTTCTTTCGGAAGGAGCCAACAATAACCAGCACGCTCTGCGCCCGGTATCCGCCCTTGAGAGCAAAGCGTTTGAATACGCCTGTTAGATAGGTTCCATTTAGTTGCTGCTTCGCTTATGGTCATATAATCCATCTTGACACCTCACACAAAACAAAGAGGCCCTGTCGTGGCAGAACCTCTAAATGGCTGCCAAAGTACGCAGCTGTAAAACTATCAAGTATCAAGTTAATAATACACCATCATGCGAATAATATCAAGCCAGCTATGTGGATTAGCTACGACCATTTCGTGAACAATCGGCACAGACTCCCCGGTTTGCACCTCCCTTGCCACCGTAATAGGACATCTGCACATCCTGCTTAATTCGGCCGCAAACCGTACACATGATCCATCGCCGATTGTAGCGATCCACTGTCCATTCTTCAGAGGTCGGGTCATAGCTCTGGCAGATCCGGATATATTCCGCATCCAGCTCCTCTTGCGTAGGACCGGCTGGGACCACAGGCCTAGCAGCATACGGTGTTGGACGAGGATAGACAGATCTTCGCTCGAAAGATCTTTCTCGTTCTTCACGCAGCCGGATCTCTTCTTCATTCGTTCTCCTAATCTTATCGATGTCGAATAGCCGATCTTGCAAATCTCTCTTGAAGTCTTCTTTCTTTTGAATTCCCGCACCTGCAACGCAGAGGCAGCAAGGTGGCTGCGCTACATTGAAATGACAATGGGCACAATCGATCCACCGAGCAGAATACTTGCCCTTATATTTTCCAAATGAAATCGGGCACAGGTTGCCGGTTCCATGCTCCGGGGGCGAAACCGCTACAGCGTAGTACTTTTGCTTCCACTGTTCTTCCAGACGGCTGAAGACCCATTCGGAACGATCGTTATCTTGAAGTGCGCTTTGAAGCCTATCCGGGGTAAACTCCGTATCTTGTTCAATCTTCGGCATGGAGATTAACAAAAGCGAGTAGTCCTCCACTTTTGCTTCTTCTGCCAGTTCCACCCTATCATCGTTATCATAATAGCGGTCAAAATCCAACAGGATTCTTAACGGTGTCCCTTGCATGGTCACGCGTAGCAGCGGTGGATAAGACAGGGGTTCGCACTCGAAAGCGACAGAGTCAATCTTCAATCTTCGTGCTTCCTGCAAAAGTTCTGGATCATGCCATGCTGGGAACCGCAACATCACTGGGGGCAACGTCAAAAAGCCACTCTGCTTCAACGCTTCGGCAATCGCCTTATAGATGGCCACCTCGCTTGCATACATACACTCGTAATTTGAAACATGAGCAAAGTGGTGGCGCCGCCGCGTTCCTTTTCGTGCCTCAAATGGTTGCAGACAAGCTGCACAGATGCAGTTGCACTTTTGACCGCTGGGCACCTCGGAGATATGTTTCAACTCGCCGGTTAGCTTATTGACGCCGAAATAGATATGACTCGCTGAACGCTTTTTGATGTTCTTTGCCATATGCACCTCGCTATATTCTACCGAGATTATCTTTGAAGATCACTTGCGTTCGAATACAAAACTGATACGGTCTTGGTATTCAGGCAACTGCTCCAGATAGACATTAAGGCGCCGTGCTACCTCAGCACGCTCCAATGCTGACGCTTCTACCGGGTTTAGGTCGTGCCCACCTTCCTCCATGATATCCACTGCCATTTCATACAGCAGCTTATCCAGAAGCTCTTCGGGGCTATCAATTACAAGGCAGTCCATGTCGCCGACAGTACCACGGCAACTATCGATGCTGATGTAGATATACCCGACCTTACCAGACCATACAATATCGAAGTATGGAGTTGTTTTGATGTACTCGGAGAATACGCTCATGACTCGTTCAATGGCCTCTTTCACGCTGGTGTCATATTCCTTTTTCATGTCGGAGCCCTCCTTAAAATCGAATGGATGGGAGATGCACCTCTCCATACTTATCCGCTTCATGGATAATGCGAGGATAAGCACAGTAGAAGAACAGACCTCCTTGCCTATAATCCGTTCCTATCCGGAACTCGTTGATTAAATTGTTCTGACATTCCCGGCATTGGTTGTTATGCCAATCGTGCGTTTTCGGGCATATGTACCAGTCCCGTGGATTACCCTTGATTCGGCTGCACTTCGGCGCATAGGGTTGGTTATCACGGAGGAAGGCATCAAACCGCTTCCGCTTGCTCAACAGAATGTTTTGTAGGCCGTCTTCAGTAAAAAGATCTGGCGCAAAACCATCATCAATGAAGACTCGGCGATAGTCGGCATACCCGTCATCGTCTACGATCGCCCACTCCACCTTCACGAGCCATTCGCAACCGTCGTCATCATGGTCTTCGGTGAGCTGCAGAACGACTGCTATATCTGTGGATCGCTGAGGAACAACTGAAGCGAGCGCGCGATTCGGCCACTTCCACACAAACTTGTTCTCATCATCCAGGCTGCTGGAGATATACTCATTCCCAAAGGCGTAAGTCTCATCGAACACCCAAATCACCTTATAGCCGGCCCTCGTGTAGAACTTATTGCGCCGTTCAAATTCACCGGCAGAAATCGGACTGTGCTGAAACTCAATGACATAGCCGCCCATCAAGATGTCTGCACGATGGCATTCGCCCCTGTGTTCCACGACAATCTCACGGACATTTTCGGGAAAACGCGATTGCCATCCTCGGTGCCATTCAGACATATCGTATTTCCAGTCATCCATACACGAGGTCACATGAGCGAAGTGCCACGAATTGACTTCGCCCTGGCGAGGAATCACCTGGTTGCCGCACACAGGACAGTAATACTCTTGCCCCTTCTCCGCATCGAATGCGTGAACGCGGTGATGATCCGCTGTCAAAGCATATTCCAAAGTGATCCCTCCTCACAGAATAACCTAATCGCTGTCTTCTTGGCTGCTCGCGTCTCTCTGGAAGCCATACTCAAAAAAGCACATGTCCAGGATTTTGGCTGCCGGATACTCAATTCGGCTGCCGCAATGTTTCCGGAGCTTTTCAAACTCATCCTCATGGTCAAGATACAGGTTGCCAAGGGTTCGGATGGATTTCGCACTGAAAACTTGGGATGCAGCACAGGTATCAGCAAGAGCCTTTTTGAAATACCGATCATAGGCGGGCACGCAGCCCACAGTACCCAGCAAGATCTTGGTAAGCAAGGTTTCCGTTGGGATGCCGGCACCGGACGCCACATAAGCTTCTGTAATGCTCTCGCTAAGTTTCATGATTCGGTCAGCATAATACTCCTGCGAGAGTTTCTCGGGAGAAAGGTCCAAGAGATCATCCCACTCCGGCTGATAAATCAAACGGACAACATCCGCATGGATCTTGTAATCCTTCTGCATGAGGAAAGAGTTTCGAAGCATACCCCAACTGGCCAAATACCAAGCCAAGTGCAGGCAGAGATAGTCGATCGTGGCGTCAATCTGCGGGCGCCTATTCAGCCGAAACGCTTCATGGCAGTACTCCCAAGAGAGATACCGGTGATGTGGATCATCCTTCATACTGTCATAGCACTCGTATCCGGCTTGAATGGCTTCAGCAAGTTTTTTCTGATCCACAACACAATAGGGCGGCTTACTATGGTGCGTGTGGCCCTGTACTTCGCCTTTCCTGAATACGACCCATTGTTCCTCTAAACTAATGGAATCCACGACATATCCCGCACTGATCCAGCTGGAGCAAAAGGATGCAGGGTTTGAGAGATTTGCCCAGGATGGTCTGTTCTTATATGCGTGGGTAGGGATTGGGATGATCTGGTTCAACTCATCGAAAGTCAGCTTAACAAAGTCTCCGCCGTGTTCCTTCAGCCAATTTCCAAGTGGAGCATATTTCTCGCCAATAGCCATATCCGTCACCCATTCAGTTCATGAGGCTTGAACACTCTTTTGTCCAGCGCGAAGATGCGACTGCTCACCTCTCCCACCTGGAGACCGGCCAAGGTCTCGCGGTAGATTTCCATCCGGCTGTCAAGCATATCGATCTGGGAGAGCAGCTCGCTCTCCGCACAGATGGGCTTCACTGCAGCGCCGAATTCTGGCTCTCCGTGATGGGAAAGGATCATGTGCTGCAGCAAAACGGACTTGTCTTCAGGGATCCCCAGTTCCGAAGCTACGGCAGCAACTTCCTGTGCACCCATTACGAGATGGCCAAGGAGCTGTCCTTTCACCGAATACTCCGTGACGAGGCCGAGCTGAGAAAAGGTAAACTCCTTCTCTTTGGCAAAGTCATGCAGAAACGTGCCTGCAAGCAACAGGCTGCGATCGATGATGTCCACGTAAAGGCCGGCCAGGAAATCAGCCGTTTTCATCATGGCCGCAGTGTGCATCAGAAGTCCGGAGATAAAGCCGTGGTGGACGCTTTTAGCGGCTGGGATCGTCTTCAGGGACTCCTTATGGCGGGCCATCATCGTGCTGCAGATCTTCCTGTAATCAGCATCCGTAATCGAACTGATCAGTCTCTCCACTTCTTCCATCGTAGTGTCCACATCAATGGGAGCCACCGGGACCAAGGCGGACAGGTCGTAAGTATCATTGTCGTCAGCCAAACGGATCCGATCGACAGTAATCTGCGGGGTGCCTCTGAACTCAGAGACAGTGCCACGGATCTTCACAACATTGCCTTCATCTGCAGAGGAGATGGGGCCAGAATAGTCCCATACTTTTATTTCGATGGAGCCGGATCGATCCGACAGAGAGGCACTCAGAAACGGCTTGCCGGTAGCGGTCGTCTTAGGATATGCAGCTTTCAAAACATAGAAGCCCTCCACCTCATCCGATAGGGACATCTCTGCGATCAGTTTGTTATACTCCATCTTTATTCCTCCGTAGTCTGTCTTCGTTTACTCGCCTTTGACACGAACCCCAAACCCATTGACTTCAATATCCTCGTCTGCAGGAATGAGCAAGTACTTCCGGCCATCAATGATCCTTGTCTCAACCAAGTAGCTGTGCTCCGGACCGACCGAAATTGTCGCATCGGCGGTCTTAACTTCAAAGCGGCTGCTATCAATCAGATTGGCCGGGTTCAGCGTTGCTCCATCACCGAACTGGGTGGCGCAACTATCACGGAACGCAAGGATCTTCTCCTCTTCCACACCGTTATCGCGCAGGATTGCTGCCGCATCACTGACGGAGAGTTCCAGCGGTTCGGGGTCATGGCTCTCCTTATGCTGTTCAATCTGGTCGCGGAGTCTGTCATGGATAGACTGGACCAGTTCCATATTGCAGGCATCACCCAAAGCTTCGCTGAGTGCATTCTGGAATGCTTCTTTTTGCTCAGCGGCAGACATGGGGGCTGTGGTATGAAATACGCTGTCGATAACTTCCTGGTGGATCTCATCTGTCTTTCTGGAATAGAACAAAGCATTGTAGATATTGGCCGCACGATCGTCAAAGGCTGGGAACAAGAATCCCAGTTCCGGTGCGGCAACGATCTGGCCAGCACAACTGTGGAACTCATTATCTCCAGGGAAGAATCCCAACTCCACTTTGCGCTCCTTCACAGGACAGACACAGCAAACGACATAGGAGAATACAGCATCGGATGCATCTGCGTCCATCTCGTCGTTTTTGTTCTTACGGGGGACATCGTATGAGTCATGTGCCAGGAGGATGAGGTAGTTGCTATCCCCAAGGTCAAGAGAGTTGATGATTTTCTGATAGAACTCCTCACGGATGTCACCGTCTTTCAGTTGCGAATCGCGCAGTGCCATGAGAAGGCGATGCTCATCACTGTCAGCTACCTGTTCAGTAGAGAAGATAATATCGATCAGGTTCTTCCCAAGTTTTCCGGAAAGAGTCTTCTTCAGCAGGTTCAGGTACTTCTCTGCTTCGTCCTGCGGGAGAATCCCCATGGATTCATCAATGTATGAAACGATTTCACGGCTGCTATTGACAAAACAGCCATAGATACGGCTGATAGCATTCCGATCCATACGAAAACGGCGGCGCAGTTCGCTTACTTCTTTCAAATTCAATTTAGGTTACCTCGCTTATCAAATTGGTCTAGCTGCTTGAAGCAGCAACCTCATCATATCACAGTCTGCCGATTCTGTCACATTCCGAGAACTCGTTGAATTATTCCTGCCAATCATCCTCACAGCCAGTTTCTTGAGCAATCATTATCGCAGTATCGGAGAAAACGCAGCAGTGTTTCTGCTCAGAACAAGGACACTGACAGGCCATTCTCTCTCCCTGGCATGCTAACTCACGGTTTTGTATTGATTGTTGATTACATCCAAACAGCGTGTTCTGATGTAATCAATCGAATAGTCCCTCAAGTGATCCACAATCGTTTCACCACACTTAACAAGAAATAAGATTTCCTATTTGGCCGACCAGTCAAGGCTTGCAACGGCCACAGGGAGAATACCCATTTGAAATGGCCTCATCACGGGTGCCGAAGAACTCCTGCTTGTTCTTTTCCTTCATATCGTTCACGCTGGAACAGGTGGGATAGTGGAACTTCTTCGTGTTTGTATTAAGGATATAATCTGCCTGCGACGCCTCACTTCTGGTCGCTGGCTCCTGCTTTTCAGGCTCTGGGGAAGGTGTGGGAGTTACCGTAGCCGTCTTCTGCTCCTCCTGCTGAGCACTATCTGCCAGCTTGCTCTCGCCTGTGGCATAGTCAATCTCAATGCCCGGTTGGACATTGTAGGCAAAGACGCAGTAGGAAACCCCGGCACCCTTGTCTTCCACAGAATAGCCTTCCATCAGAACGCCGTTGGCCAGAAGATTATCTCCCTCAAAAATAGGCGTTACACGGTACATAACATGGTTGCCGGTTTCCTTCACATAGTCCGCTACCATATTCTCGAATGGCAGCATACCATCAATGTTCAGGTATCTGGTGCCGGTAATCAGGTTCTTTGTATTGGCGTTTTCGCCGGTCAGCTGGTAGCCAATGAGGTGGCAACGGTTGTAGAGATACTTACCATCGACAAGATCATCATAGCGCACGGTATGCCATCCGGTAGGCTTTACCATGCCAATGGATCCGCGCTCCTCGGTAGGCATCAAATCCTTCCCAATACATGCGTAAGTCACTCCGCAGCGACCGAGACTATCCAAATCACTGTAGGTCTCAAAGGATTGGGTTGTCAGCTCTGCAGCGGAGAAATAAGGAACATTCCCATTGACCGAGGTATATGCCTTACCGCTATACGCAGGCACATCGCTCGTAGAGAACCGAGAGGCTGTCGTGATCTCTGCAGGAGCACTCGATTCAGCTTGCTGATCCGGCGATGTGGCCGATTCTACCACTTGACTTGGCTCCGCTTCTCCCTCGCTTGAATCATCGTCAGAGGTTCCAGCGGGATCCGTCTCTGAGGACTCCACCGGCGTGCTATCCTGCGAGTCAGAGATCTCGGTCTGCAAGGACGAGCTCGGACTATGATCGGACGGTGCCGTGTCACTGCCGCAGGCAGAAAGCGTAGAAATACAGAGTGCAAAGATCAAAAAGCAGGAAAGGATGCGCGATTTCATCTTAGATAGACCTCCATCGTAATACGCTCGTGAGAGTACCCGGCAAACTCATCCGACTCACTTAGTTTCCAGTTTCCCCCACAGAGATCAAGGTCAAAGGACTGATCAGCAGGGTAAGCTCTGTTCCACCTGAAGACAATGATCTTTTCAATCCAACGCTCATAGGATTTCAGTGCGGTATCTTCGACGAAGCAGTAATCGCCATCAACCGCTTCCTGCAGGAAAGCGTCATCCACATTCAGGTGCTGAATGGATTCCGCATCAAATTGTTGGGCTGAGTAGTGGTTCATCCAGAGCCTAGCATCACCGACCAGCGCGGCAATATGCGCCCGCAGCACTCTGTCTTGGCTCTGACGTCGATGGTTGAACATCATGCCTCCATTATCATCTAAGCAGGCAATCACGATCATAGCGAAATCCCTTCCTTCAGTCTTCCACCTCGGTTGCGGTGAACTGCGTCATGTCACAGAACCCTTTCTCGGCCAACTCCTTGATCATGGAATCGGCATTGGCCCGCACGATTCTTGACACCTCATAATTGGTTCCACTTGCAGCGTACAGCAGCAACAACTGATCCTCCGGATCATAAACGGCCTCTTCCGCTTCCAGCGCGATCAGAGTCTGATCCTCGGCATCTCTCAACAGTGCTCTCATAGGTTACCTCCGTCAGTCATCCAGCAATTCTTCGATTTCCTCGATCTTTTCATCGAGATCTTCACATCGCTCCTCCCACTCATCGTAGGCATCGCTGCAAGGATCGTCCGGCTCCTGATCGTCAAGCTCGTCGCGCTCATCGCGCAGCTCTTCCAACTTGGCTTCCAATTCATCGCGATCCATATCATCCAGGTCCTCGTCGTCAAAAGAGCAGCTCACAGAAACCTCAGCATCCTCCAGAGCAGAAAGGGCACTCATTATCGCAGCAAAGCCGAAGGCTTTCTCGCCAGTGCTAAGCTCTCCATCACCATTAAAGTCGAATAAGCTACCAAACAAACCGCTCACGGTTCACATCTCCCTTCCAATAATTGAATCCTTTGGTGGTATTCGAATCATAGCAGATGCCCTGTCCAAAAATACGGACAGAGTTCGCCAAAAACAACAAAAGATGTGAGGCCGCCATGCGGAAGCCCCACATCCTACTTAATCTACAAAGGTCAATCCTTCTGCAATTCCTAGCACGATAAGCTCCATCTCCGACCGAACTTTTGTCTCAGACACTGTAATCCGGTAATCTCGGATAGTGTAGTCAGCTCCAACGGTAGCAGGATAGATATCAATGGCATCTTCGACATAAAGGTCAGCCAGAACAAAACCATTCTCGGCGTGGTCCTTCAAGAGAACTCGGCAATCCAAGCAAAAGTTAGAAACCTTCAGTCCCTTCGTCTCTATCGGAAGATCTACGGTACAGGTGTGGGAGCAGGTATCGCGCCGCCCGGTATAGCCGGCGCATGATGCAAGGCTAAAGGTTCCAGTGGTCTGAATGGGCGCAATCTCATACTCCGAAAAAGGCAAATCAGGATCGTAAATCCGCATTTCATTGCTCTGACCGGTTGTGAGATTGAGAATCACCGGCGCCTGATAACGCTCCCGATTTCCACTCCCACAAAGGGAACACACCTCTGGCTGGCGATAGGTCAGATAAAGCGCCGTACCAGAGATTACGATTGCAGCACATAGTAAGCCTACCATCAGATGCCTCCAGTTGCCTCTGATCCACCCTCGCATAAGCTCCTCCTCAAAAGCTGACCAATATCACGGTCAACATTTTCTCTCATTGTACCGTAAAATGATGATGATTGCAACCAATACTGGTCAATGGGGAGAGATCATATGGAACAGAAAATCCGTCGTGACCGCAACATGGGATCTAATCTCAGGCGGCTGCGTGATCAGTATGGCATTTCACAAGAGAAGCTCTGCGCTGAGCTCCAGCGTCGCGGCTGTGATATCGGTCGAACCGCTTATGCCAAGTACGAATCTGGAGAACTGAACATCAAGGCAAGCGTCATTATTGAGCTGCGCAAATTCTACAACTGCAGCTATGACGAGTTCTTTGCCGGCTTAGACGAATAAATCGGGGCAGCACGCTTGTGCTACCCCGATTTTATATTCCTTGAGTTCGAAGATGTACTCCAGTGAGAAAGTGCGCCTTAGCAGTACATCGCTGAGTTTGATGAAGTTGATAGGTGCTTTGAATTCTTTGCTCGTAACCGTAACACAGCTTTACCTGATAACGCTATGTCTCTTTAAGTCCAAAACCTCTGTGGCAGAAGCCTGTCAGATTGGACAAATAATCGGAGATTTCCTCCGTATCTGTCATCCCATCCGGTATCTGGACCTCTTTGGGCAGCGAATCAAGATCCTCCGCCAAGTCCACATCCCACTCGATGTTGACGGCTTTCAAATAACGATTGGTATCCATATTCAGTTCCTCACTCTGACAGTTTTCCAAGACACCCGCTGAGCAGAAGTCCTTCAAGATTTTTAGGTGAATCGATTCTTCCTACGGGAGGAGGATTGTCACCGAGTTTCAACTCGGTGACAATTCCACTCTTGAAATGAAGAAATACACGATATCCATTATCCAGCAACCATGTAGACAAAAACACCGACTGATCCGTGTGGATATTCTCCACACGGAATCGTTTTGCCCGTTGCGTCTGGTAATAGCCGATGAAGAACTGATGTCCTTTCGGCAGGTTGCGAGGCATGGCCCAATAGTCTTCGTACCAGTGATACTCCATAATCAGCCCTCCGTTTCAGCGCAGACATTGTGGATCAGCTCACTCATGCAGTCGAAAAACCGCTGGGAGCACTGGGCACCCTTAGCTCTCATGTACCGCAGGTGCTCACACTTCCCATTTTCGATCGTGACGCTGGTCAGCTTCTCATTGATCCATCCCTGTGTGCGGAGAGGGACATTGACTCCATATTTCCGCATCAGGTAGTTGACAATAGAAAAAGCGTTGCAGCGGTACCGACTGCGATAGAACTTCACAGTCTGGTTTTGCAGGACACCACCATCTTTGATGGTTCGGATCGCTTCTTGAACGGCCTGCTCGGACAGTCGATTCTGCTCTTCACAGAATGCTCTCTCTTCGGCTTCGGCCTTAGTTCTCCGCTCCTTCGCCACTTCGTCTTCCTTCTTTCGATACACAGCTGACAGTGCAACGCACTTATCAAGCTCACCGAGGATCAGGGCACCGACATAATCTGGGAAACTTTCGCCTCCGTTTTCTTTGGATGCCCCAAAACACGCAACATTGTTGTCAAACAGCTTCTTGATGTAGGATGCTTGGCAAGCTGGGTCGCTGCCCAGGAGCATGATTCTCTCCCGCTCACGCCGGACAGCTTCCAAGACAGCATCATCGCCAGACTTGCGGAGATTATCGAAATAATCATTGCGGGCATCCTTGTTACCATACAACTCTGCGACAGCTACAGGGTATCCGGCGTGGTCGATCAGATAGAAATCCGTGATTCGCAGAGGAACCAGATAGTCCCGGATCTCCGCATAAAGGAGATAGTTATCATTCTCTGCGCGGGGATACTGGATGTCCGGCTTCCCGTCACTTCTCCATAGCCGATAGGAAACCGTGCCATCAGAGATTTCTCGTTCGAACACAGCTCTCATTTTCTTACCATCTCGGTTAAAATTGCCATCATAAAACAGCGGTTTCATCAATCGTGCATTGCTCACAATCGTTCCTCCAATCATTCGAAAGTCTTCAGGATGTGTTCGTGTTCAATAAGATGCGTGAAATCATCTGCATTGCCATCGCCATAGGCAATGGTCTGCAGGCACTGCTTGTCCGAAGAATACTCAACCCAAGCAAGGCGGACAGCGCCCTCTTTGAAGCGGTCATTGAGATGTTCTCCACGCAGCTCTACAAAGATGCCGGGATAGTCGTGGTCAGACTTGATCCCGACCACGATCTCACCAATTGGTGTCTTGGCAATCAGTTCATCATTCATCGTCATCATCCTCCATAGAACCAGGCAGTGCCTTACTTCGTGTGCGCCGGTCAATACCGCTCATCATCGCTCTCACTTTCTCAAGCCGAACCAGATCGATTTCATCGTCATCGCTGGGCGAGGCCAGTTCCGGTGGTGGGAAAATGTCATTCTTCGAAATAAATGCAGAATAGAAGATGGCAAGTTCTTCCTCCCAAGCGGCCTTGTAAAACTCAAAGTCGGCCTCAATCTCAATGTACTGGGCCGGCGTACAAGTCACACATATCTCCTTGTGCGGCCGTCCCGATTGGGTGCCGACCGTACCGCAGCAGTGACCGCTGCCAAGATGCTTGTAGGCAATCTGTACGATGAGTTTTCTCTCCCAAAAATTGTGATACCGGATGAAGTAGTCTCGCTCTGCGGTGTCTTCAATGTCCTCTTCTGAAATGCCATACTTGGCCATCAGGCGGTTGAGAAGTGCTTCGGCATTCTCTTTTTCACCGCCAACGCCACGCTCGGCCAGGGCCTTCACGCGTTCCAGGCGCTGCAACAATTCCTCTCGCTCAGTCATACCGCTTCCACCCCCTCTGCAGGAACGAAGTTCGCAAACTCGGTTTCGGCGTTAGGCCGGTGGAGGCACAGGTCAACGATGTCAATGCAGTTATAACAAGGCGACTGGTATGTCGCCTTGTTCTTATGCAGGCAGAGTCCGCAAGGCGGCATATCTGCCATCTGACCGTCAGATCGTCTTTGGTAGAAACCTTTCATTTCACACCTCCATCAGCGCTGTTTCTGACCAAGTAGGTCAGAGCAGATACTGCCGCTGATTTCCACGCCGCACCGCTTCTGCAAAAAGCCCTCCAGAAAGCGGAGCGCAATCATGGCCAAGGCTGCATCGTCCACGCTGGGGCCCACAGGCTCAACTTTAGCCTGCTGCGTAAGAGGATGGATACTGAGAGATTTCATAAGTGCCATATCTACCTGCTCCATTTCCCCGTCCGTCAAATGGCCTTTATAGTCACCGAGCCGGCTGACATCCACAGAGGTGATCTGCTCACAGAGGGCCGTAGAGCGCCGACCAATGCTTTCGATCCGCACATGAGTGGGCATGGGCTTTTTGTACTGGCAGGTCAGGTACACGACTTCTACAACAGGACTGTGCTCATTACACAGCGGATTAGAGACGATGATGGCCGGCCGACCAGATCGCTGCTCGGATCCGACCGTTTCGCTCGGATTGACATAGAAAATATCGCCACGATTGATACTCATAAACGTATCGTCCTTTCTTTGATCATAAATCAATATCCTGCTCGATGGAGTAGAAGTCTTCATCACAGCGGAAGCACTGACAAGTGTATTCTGGAATGTCACTCAAGAAGAGTGGATCTCCGCAGCGAAAGCAGGTACCGACACTCTTTCGGAAGACCATATCTTCCATCTCGTCTTCGGTTACACCATGCTCACGCAGGTACACCTTTGCCGCTTCAACACCTGCAAAGTAGATCACTTCATCCGCATCATTCTTCAGGTATTCGAGTCCATTCAGGGATATCCCGTTGATGTACCGGCCAACAATGACAGGATCGGATGAACCATCTGACAACTGCGTTTGCCGATTGAGAATAGGTATCCCCAATTCCCGCGCTCTTCGGATTTCCTCCTTCATGCCACTACTGATGCGGTCGCCATAGATGACCAAGCGATCACACAGGGCAAGCAGGCTTGCGCCAAAAGATAGGGCAAGTGCTCGTTCTTCCGGATTGGAATCGTCAAGCAGATAGGGTAAATAAGCGTGCGCGGCAGCCGAACTCCCGCTCACACATTGTCATATACGTGCGTGCTCTTTGGGCATTCACCATGATCTCAGCCCGTGTAGGGGCAGAGAGAGGCGAGCACACATAGGTAAGTGCCATTCTAAATAGCCTCCTTCATTCATAATGCGAAGGCCCGAAGACGAGGTGCTATTGCAACTCTCGTCTCCGGGTCTTCTTCAAAAATCAGATATGGCAATCGACGATGGCAAGGAAGTCATCATCTTTCGCCTCATTCATGAGCTTCTGGATCTCATCGTTCCAGGCGCGCTCGTCCTTATCGTTGCTGGAGATCCCAAACCAGCCCATATCACCGGAGCCGGCCCAATCTCCATTGCGATCAACAAATGCGTAGGTATGGCACATGTATCGATCCAAATCAGTAGCGCCTTTCCGTGCCTTATACTCATCCAGAGTTTCGCCTTTCAGATACAGCATTTCGCCCCAGGCTGAAATGCCCTCATCAAGGATCCTGCACAGAGGGCCGAAATCGGTAATGTCTTTGGTCTCAAATGCTCTTACACACTTCTGATACCGTTTCTCGACCGTATCGACAGCGATCTTACGCATGACATCCCAACAGATATCCTTCTTGCGTGCGGCATCGGCATACTGATACCCCTCAGGAGGGATAGCGGATTCGCCATCATCGTCTTTCGCAGAAGGAATGCAGTCCTGCAGCCCTGCCGGAACTAAGAACCGATTCGGGAATCTACCGCCGATCTGCCACCAGTCCCATTTCGCGTTGGGGTTGCAAGTGTAGCCCCATCGTCCATCTGAAGCCTTCACAAAGCCGCGATGTTCATCACAATAAGCCTCGAATGAGGGATACCACGATTTGACGGGGTAATCTGTCACCAACTCCAGCGCTTTGGACTCCTCCGTCTGGAGTTTGCTCTTTCGGTCCCGGTTTGGGCCGAACGCATAGATCTTGTCTTCCTCAACGAAGAAGAACTTGTTGAAGGCATCATCGTAAATGGAGTGGATGCTGCCATCCGGGAACCGGACGACACGCATGGTGTCATTCTCAAAGTCGGCTTTTGCCTCTTCCGTGTGATCTTCGAATTCGCGGTACTTCTCTTCCTCTGTCTGTTCATCGAAGGGTGCCAGAACAGGAATCAGGTGGTCTTCCAGATTATTGGCATGGATGTTGTTGACAACGCCATCGTCAGGAACAATAACACAAACAGAAAAGTGACTCATAATTCAGTTCTCCTTATAATCAGATAGTATTTTGCGGATCCGGGCAAAGCGCTTTTCAATCGCTTTGCGACCGACTCCGCATAGTTCAGCAATTTCACGATTGGTGTAGCCTTGGTTGCGA
>ENA-OPNW01000392-OPNW01000392.1-human-gut-metagenome-genome-assembly--contig:-NODE-392-length-29517-cov-3.333413_pt1 | contig 29517 bp, 27 predicted proteins | sample MGYA00241540_ERZ501777 | MGnify/ENA primary metagenome ERZ501777 (study PRJEB25962, sample SAMEA2042615) | human gut metagenome | biome: human gut; feature: human-associated habitat; material: faeces...
CCGAATGAGCTGCCATTGTTGTACGACGGACGAGGCATCGTGTTTTGATTATTGTAATTATTTCTGCGGTTACCGTTAAATCGGTTATAATTTGTATTCGAGTTATTGTTTCGGTCGTTATAAGAACCACGGTTGGCGTTAGCACGGTTATTTGTGCCACGATAACCTCTGAAATTCTTGTTTACTCCTCCTGAGTGGCCATAGTTCACACGCCCGTGATTGCTCGTTCCGGTTATGCCCCTATAGGGTCTGTAATATGAAACTGGCCAATACCACGAATGATACCATCCATAGCCCCAAGGCCTGTACCATCCATAATACCATGGATCATACCAAGGACCATACCAACCTGAATAAGCATACCAATATGGACTGCCATACCAATAAGGTCCATACCACCCATAATACCAAGGATCGTACCAATAAAAATCATCAAACCGGCTCATACGGCGGCTATACACATAGTCGTCCTCGGGATTATAACTTTCATCATACTCACCTTCCGCCCCTGCATATGCAGTTGTCTGCAACGAATCAGATGGGCTGAAGTCAATAACATCACTGGCTGTTGTGTATGAGGCCTGGACGTATCCCTCATTACCCCAAAAGCCACGCCTGTTGTATTCGTCTACATCCATATGATTTTCATGATATGACGCAACAGGAGCCACTTCCTTCACAACTTTTTCTGTCTTCTTTGGCGTAAAATACATATCATCCTGGGCATATGCTCCTGACGATATCAGACCAAATAAAAATAATGCTAAAATATTTTTTTTCATAAACCCCACCTCCTAATATTATTATAAAATAATACCTTTGTCTTCATATTCTCTATACTTCTTAATTTAATAAGCAGATTTTCTTGTATGCAAAAATAAAATTTCTTGTAATGCAAAATTAGGGAAAAACCCTAAACCATAATAGGTTTTCCCCTATTTTTTATACATTTGCATAAAAATTTAACACGTAGTATGAAATATCTTGAAGTAAAATTCTGCATTACAGACAATCAAGGACGAAATATCGATGACGAAATGCTTCTGCAAGCAGCAAAAGACATTCTATGTGACTTTGCAGGCAATGCCGGCTTTGAGTCATTCGAAGATGTCATGTCGACTGTAACCGGTTACGTTCAGACACAAAACTTCAACAAAGAAGTTTTAGATGAATGTCTTAACAACTTTCCTATAGACGATATCCAGATAACCTATAACGTTGAAAATGCTGAGGACAAAAACTGGAATGCCGCATGGGAAGAGCAAGGTTTTAAACCTATACTCATTGAAAATAAATGTATAATACACGATAAGAACAATGTACCGCAACTTGTTGAAGACGAAAACCTGCTCAATATAACAATTGACACAGAACAGGCATTTGGCACAGGCAATCATGAAACGACATACATGATAATCAACGAGCTTTTTAACACAGAACTGAAAGATAAATTATTTTTAGATTGCGGATGTGGAACAGGCATTCTGTCGATAGTTGCATCTAAACTTGGCGCCAAAGCCGTAACAGCTTATGACATAGACGAATGGAGCGTAAGAAACACTACTCACAACTGCACTCTTAACAACGTTGAGAATGTGTCTGTACTATTGGGCAATTCAAATGTATTGAAAGATATAAAAGACAAATACGATGTAATAACAGCCAACATAAACAGAAATATTCTACTTGCCGACATGCATATGTTCAAACAGAAAATGTCTGCGGGAGCTGTGCTGATATTAAGCGGATTCTATACAAGTGACACTGAAATATTAGTAGAAAAGGCTAAATCGCTTAAACTGACCCTTATTGACAATAACAGCAAAAACAATTGGTGCATGCTCAAATTTAAAAATCTGGATTAATAACAAATTAAAAGAAGAGCATCTTACTTAGTCTTTATATTTATTTCAATCGGCCAACAAGTATATCCATCGACAAATAACAGTCTTAGATTTAAATTTATAACTGTTGGCCGGTTGAAATATTTGTTTTACATATTAACTATATACCGACACGCAAATAGCTTCTGTCGTCAAAAGACTTATTTCCTGCCATAAGTCCTTTTGTTGCTTTAAATGTATTCATACAAAGCGGATCATTCTCCAACTGGCTTGCCAGCATAGCTTCACTTTCGTCTAAAGTCGGTTTCAAAAACGGATAACCGTCACTCGCCAAAACAAGCTCATTTATCCCTTCGTCAACATTTATCACACGAACTTTATCCATAGGTATATCAAAACCGTCAATAACAGCATAAGAAACATTCTGATATCTGCAGCATTTTACCAATTCCGGAAGTATACTTTCTCTTCCACAATCTTTTATACTTACACTTTCCGGTGTTATACCATTATTAATTGCTTCACGTAAAAATAAAGCTCTTTGTTCAGCTAATTCCTGTTCATAAGGCTTAGGATTATCATAAAAGCAACCACCAACAAGACACTGACAATCTCCAATCATCCATAGTTGCCTCAACTTGGAAGAATAAACAATCGCACTAGCTGTCAGACGCTCTTCGGGATGCAACTTCAATCTTTCGACATCTATTTTTAAATCTATGTATTTCGAATATATGGATTTTGTCATATATTGACAAAATCCATATACATCAATGTCACTAGAAATAGAATTTATACAATTCTTTATGAGTTCCATGCAATATCTGCCGTTAGAACACAAGCCGTTCATACGGATAGGTGTCTTACTTGTACTTCCATCTATAACAGCAGCGAAATTCTCATTAACGATTATTCCGTCTTCGCACTCCTCTTGGCTTTTCTTTCCTACTACCAGTTGTTCTATTATTTTCATTCTTCGACTTGTTTGCGTAATTCTGCAATGGTCTTGGATATAGTTGCCTGATCAAATCCGGTCGTCCAAGCCTCATCAACTCATGTTCGATATTTCTTCTCTCCTCCGGCTTATACCAAAAGAAGAATTGCCTTTGGGCAAGTTTCTCACGTTGAGTTTTAGCCGAAAATACAGGTTCCAATGTATAAGGATCAAAACCGGTGTACCAAGCCTCTGTACTTACGGTCATTGGAGTTGGTGTAAAATCCTGCACCTGTTCCAGATGAAAATTTAAGTTTTTTGTCTTTACAGCAAGTTCTGCCATATCTTCTTCCTTACATCCGGGATGGCTGCTTATAAAATAAGGTATAATCTGCTGCCTTAAATTCTCCTTTGTGTTTATATCGTCAAATATCTTTTTAAAAGACTCAAACTGAGAGAATGGAGGCTTACGCATTAACTTTAACACCCTATCAGATGTATGTTCAGGCGCAACTTTCAGTCTGCCGCTAACATGCCTGCAAATCAGTTCGCGTGTATACTCTTTTGCAGCTTTATTAATATTCTCATCATCACTTCTATGAAGCAACAAATCGTAACGGACACCGCTTCCGATAAAACTCTTCTTTATGCCGGGCAGTGAGTCTACGGCCTTATATACATCCAGCAATGGACGATGGTCGGTATTAAGATTCTTACATATATTAGGATTTATACATGACGGCCGTTTGCATTTTTCACAAATAGATTTATTCTTTCCTGACATGGCATACATGTTTGCAGACGGGCCACCCAAATCACTTATGTATCCTTTAAAGTCAGGCATTTCGATAACCTTCTTAACCTCTTTAAGTATGCTTTGCTTACTTCTTGAAACGATAAACTTACCTTGATGGGCACTTATCGTACAAAAAGCACACCCGCCAAAACATCCACGATGAATATTTACAGAATGTTTTATCATCTCATAAGCAGGAATACGCTTATTTTTATATTTCGGATGAGGAAGTCTGGTATACGGCAAATCATAACAACTGTCAAGTTCCTCTGTTGTCATGGGGGGATAAGGAGGATTTACGACAGCATAATACCCGTCAACTTCTTGCAGAAGTCTGTGCGCATGTAGCATGTTTGACTCTTCCTCTATATGCCTGAAATTCTCTGCCTGAAACTTCTTATTTACAAGACATTCCTCATGAGAATGCAAGATAAGATCATCGGATTTAATGTCATTGGCAAAATCTTTCTTCTTTATGAGATACACTGTTTGCGGTATATCATGTATTTCATGAATGTTGCGTCCCTCCAGCAACTCTTTACAAAGTGCAGTAATCGGTTTCTCCCCCATTCCATAAATAATCATGTCCGCTCCAGAATCACACAGAATACATTTCTTCAGTTCATCTTTCCAATAATCATAATGAGTAAGCCTGCGCAAAGAAGCTTCAATACCACCTAATATAATTGGAACATCAGGATATAATTTACGTAGGATATGACTGTAAACAATTGTCGGATACTCAGGTCTGCAATCATGCCTGCCATCCGGACTATATGCATCTTCAGAACGAAGACGGCGATTGGCCGTATATTTATTAACCATAGAGTCCATACATCCTGGCGCTATACCAAAAAACAGCCTCGGACGTCCCAGCTTTTTAAAGTCACGGAAATCACCATGCCAGTCAGGTTGCGGAACAATTGCGACACGTAAGCCCTGTGCCTCCAAAGTTCTCGCAATAACAGCACAGCCAAAAGAAGGATGATCTACATAAGCGTCTCCAGAGAACAAGATAACATCAAGTTCATCCCATCCTCTAAGTTCAACCTCCTTTTTAGTTGTAGGTATCCAGTCTGAAAGCCTATAATCAGTCATTTACTTTATTTTCGTTATCGTCAGATGACTTGTTTTCATTTTCCCATTTGATAAACAACAACACGAGCTGATACAAGCCAAAAGCCTTCATGTTATTATTATAAATCACATCAAGGCACAAATCAAGAAGTTCCTTATCAACCTCGGCAGAAGACTCCAACATAGACCTGACATTAAGTTTAAGTTTATCAAGCACCGGTTCATCAATAATGCCGTTACTGTCAATAAGATTCTTCAAAAGAGAATACTTCTTTATTGTATTCAGATGCTCTTCCGTCACTGCTATATTTCTTGTTCCAGATGCGTTTGCTTGAATTTTGTAAGTTTCCATATTATAATCTATTTAAAAATAAAATTAAGAATTCCTGTCATTACTGCCGCACGTTTCTTTTCTGACGTTATACACTCGAAGGGGAAACCCATTGTAAAAGAACGACGCTCCTTACCGTCATAAGCTACACATATAGAATTTCCTGTCCCATCTGTTAATGCACAAAAAGCCGGACTAACAGGGCTCAACACATCAATATAAGGAGAAGCATAATGTACATCATTGTACATACTAAAAATTTCAAATGAGGTATTCATTCCTTCTACCTTATTATTCGTCCGCATATCAATTATTCCGTTATGTGTAACGTGCAAAACATCATTTAAAAATTTCTGTTCTTTATTACTTTTCATGTCGCTTCCTATATAAGCTCCACTGACTATAAGATTTCCATTGTATTCTGTAAGTTTCTTTTGGAAAGAAGAAGAAAACGTCTTATAATAATTTAAAGAATAGCCATCATCCTTTTCCAATCCTAAAATGACATCAACGCAGTCATAATTGCCAAGCACGACCTTACCATTTTCAATTGAGGATTTTGAGCAACTTACAATATTATACTTATTTGATGCCATAATAGCCTTAGCATGTTCTGGTATGTAGTTAAACTCATTACCTTTTATTATAAATCCTTCAAGTTCACTTCCGCTGTAACCGAGTCCACCCGGCCCCTCTATTCCCAGCTTTGTCTTGTCAAAACATATCTGACTACCGCAAAGGCCTAAAGTTTTACCTTCAGTTACCCCTAAATCTTTATTCAAGTCAAAACCCTGCTGAGATTCATCATCAATTACAGCCGGTGCAGAAAGACGCTGAAATCCATTAACAATAAGAACGTCTTTTGCGGCATTAGAATGATATACAGCAGATATAACTTCAGAAGTAAAACTTTCACCGCCATCATTCGCTGCAGAAACTTTGAAATTATACAACAAACCAGGCTGCAACTTTATTTTGCATGCTGTACCTGTTATCTTAATACCATTATCAAACCCGGCGTTGCCTGCGGACGTATAAAGTATATATGAACTTGGCACAGCCGTTGGTTCTGTCTTATCAATCTGAGCATCCCATTTCAACAGGATCGTATCGTTTGCATAAAATTCAGCCCTAAAGTCAACAGGAGTCAAAGGCGTAACAACATAAGGCTTTTTATGCATTTCAGAAGAAAAGCGTAATATAGACTTATATATACTACGGGCTAACGTAAATCTAAAATTGGGGTCCTGGCCATAAATCATGTCTGGGAAATTCTGATGCGACAGCGTTTCCAATATAGCTGATGTAACCTGCGGACACCGAGTCTCTGCATAATTTTTATCATATACTTCCCGTTTCGTCCATTTTTTATATTGAGACTTAATATCTTTATTCACGCCGTCAAGCAACATTCCTGCAAACTTTTTAGAATTTGAACGTGAAAGTCCTGAATAAAAAATACCGTCATTAGGGAATGTCGTACTAATAGCCAACGTACCTATTATAGACGAATAATCATTAGCAACTCCAGCATCACTATGTATTGCCAAAGACAATTCTATAGGGACATTCAATCCATTCATTGTTGGAGCGAAACAAGAACCTCCCGCAAGCCAATTTGCCATGAACGGCCTGGTGTATATATCTTCCTTATAATCGTCTTCACCATTTTTCGACCGGTATACACTGTCTGGAGCACCAGCCCACTGAGCATAGTAACGAGCCCCTTCAAGGCATCTGGGCAAACCGCTTATAATGTTATTTCGCTTAACATTACCCATACCGCCGCCAAATCTAACCGCGTCGGCTGTTACAAATCCATTATACGCACTCTCATTCGTCAGAACAACACGATTACCGGAATTACATCCTGAATCAAAATCAAAGGTGCCAAGATAAACCCATGTGCCTCCTCCCATCTGCTGATTAACATAAAAGACAGTCTTACGTCCTTGATGATACACTATATACTGAGCATCCGGAACGCTTTTCTTATGTGTGGGATAACTGACATAAACTGCATATTGACCTTTTTCCGGGAAATTCGGCTGGTATGATATCTCGCAATTCCTCACGGCAGAAGCCTTAGCCGCCCTGGTTGTTCCTTTTTCAAAAGGATTCTCGCCATCATCATAATACTTTTCTGTATTGGCAAAGCCCTTTATTCCCGCATCTTTCCATTCTGTGCCGACATTTATCTCTGTATAATAAGGCAAAAGCGTCTTATTATCATTATCAATAATTATCTCGTTCTTTTGCCAGTCACGTTCGCGTGGTGTAAAAACCACAGCCCCTGCCTTCTCAAGCATGGGAATTAAATACGGCACAACTATTGTTTGTGTGTACAAATCCTCATTCGTACAGAATAGGTTTGGCCTCTGCCATTGCCACCTATTTTTATTCTTATTATAATATCTGCCATGGCTGGCATAAACAGAGAGATGCCGATTTTGCAGTCCCTTCGTTATACTTATCGGTCTCGAACCATTATAAACCCATGGTATTCCCTTGTATTCGATATCCTCCTTTATTTCTCTTTTCTTTTCTGAAGTCTCCTTTTTGTCCTTCTTGCCTTGTGAAGACACTATTTTACGATGTGTCCCGCATGAGACAAGGAGTATACTAAATAAGAACAAAAAAAATTTCTTTTGCATAAATCAGTCTCCAGTAGTAAACAAATCCGGATGTAATCCTGAATATTCCTTGAAATAGTCTTTTATTATTTTCATATCCACATCAATATCCCCTGACGGAACAAGACTTTTATTACATTGAATGAGATGTCTTTTGTAGTCCAATCCATATAACAGTATTGGTATACCTGCCTTCAAAGCAATATAATAAAAACCTTTTTTCCAATTAGGATTGCGAGATCTCGTTCCTTCCGGCGTTATACAAAGATAGAATGTGTCTCTAGACTTTGCGGCGTCAGCCAACTGGTCGGTCATCTTTGTATGCTTAGACCTACTGACCGGTATACCTCCTATTTTCTTAAAGAAAAACCCGAGAGGCCATACGAACCATTCCTTTTTCATCATGAAATTAATTCTCAGGCCTTCGGCTCTCATGTATAGCTGTCCTATTACAAAGTCCCAATTACTGGTATGAGGCGCCAGACAGATAATATACTTATCCGGATGAGACACGGTAACATCTTTCTTCCAACCACCTTTTTTATACAAAAGCCACTTGCAAAGTGTTTGCAGCATGACGTGAATAAATTATTTAGATGTTAACTATATGATCAACAATTTCGCAAATCTGAGCATTAAATTTGTCCTTTAGATCTTTATAATATGATTTCTTTGACATTCCTGGTTCCGGATGCGAAACTCTTCTAATAGAATTGTCGTGTACTATTAATATTGACGACAATATCGCCTTAACGTCTTCCGTATCCTTCTTACCACTATATAATGATGCTGCCATACACTCAGAAAAAACATCACTACAGATATAATTAATCATTTTCTTTAAATTTCTTTTGCTTGCCATATTATTCTTATTTTTTATGTTTATCTAAAACTTTACACAACAAATGTAATAAATAAATTAATAATCACAAGCCGTTTAATGAAAAAAAACATTATTTTATTCAAAATATTTTATTTATTTTTCTATATTGACAAAAATTCGTAAATTTGCACAGGTCTAAAAGCTATATTTATAACTAACTATATTAATTTAATTTTGGTATTATGGAAAAAAGTGCATTACAGAAAGCCAGAATTGACTACGCACCAAAATTGCCGACATCACTTCAAGGTTCTGTAAAAGTAAAAGAGGGTGCTCCAACACAAAGTGTGGACGATCAGGAAGACATCAAAAAATTATTCCCCAACACTTACGGAATGCCGGTTGTGGAATTTGAACCCAGTAACGAGACACAGACTTGCGAAATGAATGTGGGCGTTATTCTTAGTGGAGGTCAGGCTCCCGGCGGACACAACGTCATAACAGGTCTGTTTGACACTATCAAGCGTCTCAACCCCAACAACAAGCTGTACGGATTCATCCTCGGCCCTGGCGGATTGGTTGACCACAAGTATATTGAAATCACAGAAGACTACATCAACGATTATCGCAACACTGGCGGTTTTGATATGATTGGTTCAGGCCGCACCAAGCTTGAAAAGATTGAGCAATTTGAAAAAGGTCTTGAAATTATACGCGAACTCAACATTAAAGCTCTTGTTATAATTGGCGGTGACGACTCTAACACAAATGCATGTGTCCTTGCCGAATATTATGCAGCAAAGAAATATGGCGTACAGGTTATAGGATGCCCCAAGACCATTGACGGTGACTTAAAGAATGACCAGATTGAAACATCATTCGGTTTTGACACCGCAACAAAGACTTACTCTGAACTTATCGGAAATATCGAGCGCGACTGTAATTCGTCTAAGAAATATTGGCACTTCATTAAACTGATGGGACGTTCTGCTAGCCACATTGCACTGGAATGCGCCCTGCAGTGCCAGCCTAACATCTGTATCATCTCTGAAGAGGTTAAGGCTAAGAACATGACTCTTAACCAAATTGTTGAGAACATCTGTAATGTAATAGCCTACCGTGCAGAGCAAGGCCTCAACTTCGGAGTTATCCTCATACCTGAAGGTCTTATAGAATTTATTCCTTCTATCGGAAAACTTATCGAAGAGCTGAACGACCTCTTGGCTGCTCACGGCAATGACTACAAAGAACTTGACGAAGAGGCACAGCGCGAATACATACTCGCTCACCTTAGCGAAGAGAACAAGCAGACATTTGCCACACTGCCTGCTAACGTTGCCCGCCAGCTTTCACTCGACCGTGATCCTCACGGAAACGTTCAAGTTTCTCTCATAGAAACAGAAAGACTTCTTTCTGATATGTGCGACGCAAAACTTGAGCAGTGGAAAGAAGAAGGTAAATACAAGGGCAAATTCGCATGTCTGCACCACTTCTTCGGATACGAGGGACGTTGCGCAGCTCCTTCTAACTATGACACAAATTACTGCTATGCACTCGGAACAAGCGCTGCTCAGCTGATTGCAAACGGAAAGACAGGATACATGGCTATAATCAAGAACACAACAAAGCCCACAAACGAGTGGAGAGCCGGAGGTGTGCCAATCACCATGATGATGAACATGGAGCGCAGAAATGGCGAGATGAAGCCTGTAATCCGCAAAGCTCTCGTTGAACTTGACGGCAAACCGTTCAAGGCATTCGAGAAGATACGTGACAAATGGGCACGCGAGACAAGTTTCATATATCCTGGTCCTATCCAGTATTGGGGTCCTTCTGAAGTTTGCGACTGCACAACAAAGACTCTTGAGTTAGAACAAGAATAATATTACAATAATACGAAAAAGATGTGTAAAGGTCGGTTTTGCCTGTAAATGCTGACAAGGCATGGCCTTTACACATTCTTTTTATTTTTAGATGATGACTGGTACAAGAAACAAAAACACCTACAATCGGCACACTACATCAACTAACAGATGTGGCAAAAAAAGGCGTTCTCATACCAGGGCATCATTTTTTCACAGATATCCCAGATGGGCATGGTGGCTGGGCGGACTTGGCGTCGTAGCATTATACGTATGTTTTTTCTATTACTTTTTCGTCGGGCCATTCGGGTTCAGATGGAGAGCCATATACGGTGATGCGAAATATCCCGAGGGGTACGAAATCAGAGGTATTGACATCAGCCATTATCAGGGAGACATTGACTGGGAACTTTTGCAGAATGCAATGATTGAGAAGTGCCCGATACGATTTATATTGATAAAAGCAACAGAAGGCACAGACCGCATCGACCCGAAATTCAAAGAAAACTTCAGGCAGGCCAAAGAATATGGTTTCATACGCGGAGCCTATCATTTTTGGAGCAACAAGTCTTCAGCACGCTCACAGGCATATTTCTTTTTAAACAATGTATATCTGCAAGACGGAGACCTTCCTCCCGTATTAGACATTGAGCACAAGCCAAAGGATGTAAGCCTTGAGGATTTTCAGCGCGATGTACTTACATGGCTTCACATTGTTGAAGACAAATACCATGTCAAGCCGATTATTTACACATATTATAAATTTAAGACGACATATCTCAATGAACCGGTATTCAACGACTATCCTTACTGGATTGCGCATTATTATGTCGACAAAATTGAATATACGGGCGAATGGAAATTTTGGCAGCATACTGACGCCGGACGTCTGCCAGGCATAAAAGGATATGTTGATTTCAATATTTATAACGGAAGTTACTACGACTTGCGCAAACTGACCATTGGATATGAACAAGATTAAACAGAAATCTTATATTAAGATTTAGCTGAATTGCTGTTTAATTTTGAACATATTGGCATTTGATTTTTCATATGCTCAGCAGGCTATGTCAAAAAAGCTTATACCGAGACGGCCGGAAAAGAATAAATAAACTTGTATAATTAGAACAATATGCGTTATAATGAAAATGATATTACTTAAATATACAAGTCATCATGCGCACCTGCAAACCATAATATTGGATAAAAAACGTAGCTGTCTAAATAAAGGACGACAAAGAAATAATGTCAATAAATATTACTAATTTATGTTCAAAGTTTTCTCTAAAATAGAATTTAATCATTATAAAAATGAGAGAAATTTTAGCACAAACCTGCCTAAATCCATGCATTTATTGACAAATAAGCCTGAAAATATCATCGAAACAGGCACTTTAACGCGACAAAATCTATGCAATTAATAAGCAAAACCTATGCTTTTCACCTTTAAAACCATAGGTTTTGCTCCAAAAAATCATAACATTCCGGCTATCGGAGAATACGTTTACTGCAACATAACAGCATAAGGCACTGACAGACAATGCATTGCATTTTACGTGTCATTTTATTCTTTTTCTGAAGGCAAACACAAAAAATTCGGAACATGGCAAGTCTGAATGCGTCAAAATCAAAAAGTTTTCTAAATAACGTTCATAAAAGCGCCCTACCCGTCAACGTATTACTATTGTCTTAAACCAGTCTTTCAGGACACCTCCATAATTGTCCTGCGAATCACTGACGAGAATAAGCGTCCTGCTGCCATCAGCCAACTTAGGACCTAAACACATTCCTTCATAATTAGCAACTGACCAGTCTAAGAGAGAAAGGCGGGTAACGAAGGAATATACCAGCCGTTTGTTCAGAAACTTTGTATCAGCCCCAATCGCTTCGCCCGAGGACAATGGTTCTGCATCTTCAGGAACAATCTCATATAATTTACATTGAGCAAAAGCCCCAATCTTTAGCATTGGAACAAAAAATTCACGCTCAAGTACCAACAGGCGTCCGTCACCAAGTGCAGTCAATTCACTTACTCCCATTGCATAATTGCTCGATTTTTTATTTGCCATAGGTTCATCCATGCGATAAGCGTACTGCTTCACCGGCTGAAGTTTTTCATCAAACGCCTGAAGTCTCAACACGTTACGTACCTTATTCAGCGAAGTGGCACACTCACCGTCACCATTCATTGTGCTCTCATTTATGGTCCAAAACAAGTGTGCCTCCTCATCATACACCAATGACTCAAAGCCATAATTGCCTACACATTTTTTATAATCATCCGGAATATTCAGACTGCGGCCTGTAGCCTTGCCGTCAGCCGTATATTCACCAATAACATTATCTGACTCTCTGCTAATGAAAAACGTTCCTGTTGAAGGAACATACGCAATAGCCTCACAGTCAGCATTACGTAAAGAGTCGCCTTTGAAGCCCAAATTCGTAACATCCTTAATTTCTCCAGATACAGAATCAACATCTATTCGAAATACAAAGAATCCGTCTGTTGCAGACTTATCCGAAACGACAGCATATTCATTGCCGCCCACAGGTGTTATTCCGCTGTAATTTCCGGCAGGAACCTTCATCGGAAAAGCTTTCTGCCCACAGTCTTTAACAAACTCTGTCTGAGCCCAAAACAAAGTCGGACACAAAGTCATCAGTATTACTGAAATCAATCTTCTACTAATCATCTTTAATCTTAATTATATTTACCACACGGCACAATGCCAATTAGTCAATCAATTCAAGAAGACTATAATCAAGTGCAAATGTAACAAGAAAAATTCTTTAAGTTGACAAAATGCTATATTAAAATCTTGTATAAAAGCACTATAAATAAAATGAAACTTTAAAATAATTCTTTGTTATGACAATTTTTTTATATAACTTTGCGCCTCAAATAGTAAACTATATAACAGAATCAATATGGCCAAAAAATTTGCCGAGCACAACGGTCTGAATCTGACAGAAACGAACAAGGTTGTGCTTGATAGTTGGAACAAGAATAACGTATTTCAAAAATCTATAACAGAGCGTGAGGGATGTCCACAATTTGTATTCTTTGAAGGTCCCCCTTCGGCAAACGGACATCCGGGTATACATCATGTCCTTGCACGTACTATAAAGGACACTTTCAACCGCTATAAGACCATGAAAGGATTTCAGGTTCACCGCAAGGCCGGATGGGACACCCACGGACTTCCTGTAGAGCTTGGAGTTGAAAAAGAACTTGGCATAACCAAAGCAGACATCGACAACAAGGAATCTGAGAAATACATCTCTGTTGAAGATTACAACAAGAAATGCCGTGAGAACGTCATGAAGTTCACGGCAGAATGGAGAGAACTTACAGAGAAGATGGGTTATTGGGTTGACCTTGACAATCCTTATATCACATACGACAACAAATATATAGAAACTCTTTGGTGGCTTCTGAAACAGCTTTATGACAAAGACCTTCTATATAAGGGATACACCATCCAGCCTTACTCACCGGCTGCGGGCACCGGTCTGTCAAGTCACGAGCTCAATCAGCCAGGATGCTACCGCGATGTTAAAGACACAACAGTAACAGCTCAGTTTGCAATCATTGACCCGAAGCATGAAATGACAGAATGGGGTAAGCCGTATTTCTTGGCATGGACTACTACTCCATGGACACTTGCCGCAAACTCTGCATTGTGCGTAGGCCCGAATATCGACTACGTTGCCGTACAGACATACAACGGATACACGGGTGAACCGGAGACAGTTGTATTGGCAGAGGTTCTTGTTCCTTCATACTTCAATACAAAGAACGAGAACAACGATTTGACAAGCTACAAAAAAGGTGACAAAGTTATACCTTATAAAATAGTTGCCCATTACAAAGGTTCTGATCTCGTCGGCATGAAATACGAACAGCTTCTGCCCATGATCAAGCCTATGACTGATGGTGCGTTCCGTGTAATCCCTGGTGACTACGTAACAACTGAAGACGGTACAGGTATCGTTCATATCGCTCCTAACTTTGGTGCCGACGATGCTAATGTGGCAAAAAAAGCCGGTGTGCCGCCAATAGTGCTAATAACAAAGAAAGGCGAACATCGCCCTATCGTAGACCTCGAAGGCAAATACTACGTTATTGACGACTTAGACACTGACTTCGTTGAGAAATTTGTCAACAAGGATGCATGGAGCAAATACGCCGGAAGATACGTAAAGAATGCTTATGACGAGAATCTTACAGATAAAGACGAGACTCTCGACATATCTATCTGTATGGACTTAAAGGCTGCAAACAAGGCGTTTAAGATAGAAAAGCACGTACACAGCTATCCGCATTGCTGGCGTACAGATAAGCCCGTGCTGTATTATCCTCTTGACAGCTGGTTCATACGTTCAACTGCATGCAAGGAGAGCATGGTTGAAAAGAACAAAACTATCAACTGGAAACCCGAAAGCACCGGTACAGGACGTTTCGGCAACTGGCTTGAGAACCTGAACGACTGGAACCTGAGCCGCAGCCGTTTCTGGGGTACTCCGCTCCCAATATGGCGCGATGAGGACGGAAACGAGATATGCATAGGCTCATTGCAGGAGCTTTATGACGAAATAGAAAAGAGCGTTGCAGCAGGATTCATGGCAAGCAACCCGTTAAAGGACAAAGGTTTTGTGCCCGGTGATTATTCACAGGACAACTATGACAAGATAGACATGCACAGGCCTTATGTCGACAACATTATACTTTGCAGTAGGACCAACAAGCCTATGAAGCGCGAAACCGACCTTATAGACGTTTGGTTTGACTCAGGAAGTATGCCTTATGCACAGATTCACTATCCGTTTGAAAACGCAGACATGATAGACAAGAATCTGGCATTCCCTGCCGACTTTATCAATGAAGGTGTAGACCAGACACGTGGATGGTTCTTCACTCTGCATGCAATAGCTACTATGGTGTTTGACAACGTTGCATTTAAGAACGTCATTTCAAGCGGTCTTGTGCTCGACGCTAAGGGCAACAAGATGAGTAAGCGTCTCGGTAATGCTGTTGACCCATTTGAAACACTCGAGAAATATGGCACTGATGCAGTGCGTTTCTATATGCTGACCAATTCAGCTCCATGGGACAACCTTAAGTTCGATCCAAATGGCGTTGACGAAGTGCGCAGAAAGTTCTTCGGAACATTATATAACACATATTCATTCTTCAGCCTATATGCCAACGTTGACGGCTTCGACTATTCACAGGCAGAAATTCCGGTTGCAGAACGTCCGGAGATAGACCGCTGGATATTGTCTGAGCTCAACTCTCTCATAAAAGGCGTAGACGCCTCATTGGCAGACTACGAGCCTACAAAGGCAGGCCGTATGATTGACGAGTTCGTAAATGATGATTTGAGCAACTGGTACGTTCGTCTTAACCGCAAACGTTTCTGGGGCAAGGAGATGGACAGCGACAAGCTGTCTGCTTACCAGACATTATATACCTGTCTGGAAACAATAGCCAAGCTTCTGGCACCATTCTCACCCTTCTACTCAGACCAGCTGTTTAAAGATCTTGAGAATGCTACCGGACGTGATAAAGCCGAGTCAGTACATCTTACAGACTTCCCTGTTGCTGACGAAAGTCTTATTGACAAAGACCTCGAGGCTAGAATGGAGATGGCACAAAAGATAACCTCTATGGTTTTGGCTCTCCGTCGTAAAGTCAACATAAAGGTTCGCCCCCCCCCCTCTACAGTCTGTAATGATACCTGCAACAGATGAAAGTCAGAGAAGACACATCGAGGCAATTAAAGACCTTGTAATCAATGAGGTAAACGTAAAAGAGCTCAAGTTTGTAGAAAGCTCAGACGTTTTGGTCAAGAAAGTTAAGTGCAACTTCCGTACAATGGGAAAGAAGTTCGGTAAGCTCATGAAAGGCATTGCAGCCCAAATGGGAAATCTGAGCCAGGAAGAAATTTTATCTCTTGAGAAAGAAGGAAAAATCACATTAAATGTCGACGAGCAGGAGGTTGTTGTTGAAGCTACTGACGTTGAGATAATAAGTGAAGACATTCCGGGATGGCTTGTCGCAAACGAAGGCAACCTCACTGTAGCTCTTGAAATAGAACTTAACGAAGAGCTTAAGAACGAGGGTATGGCCCGCGAACTGATCAACCGCATTCAGAACTTGCGCAAAGACTGCGGTTTGGAGATAACCGACAGAATTAACGTTACTATTGCTCCAAACGCCCAAATCGAGACAGCAGTCAAAGCTTTTGCCGACTACATCAAGGGACAAGTACTGGCCGATTCAATAACATTGGCTGATAATGACGGTGTGAACACTAACTTCGATGACTTTGACGCAAACATCAAGGTTGAGAAAGTTTAACCTCAAATATTAACTTTAAAATTTATATATTATGGCAGAAAAGACACGTTATAGCGATGAAGAGCTCGAAGAGTTCAGAAGCATAATTAACGATAAGCTCAAATTGGCACGCCGCGACTACAGCAAAATGATGAAAGCGCTGATGAATGCCGACGGTAATGACGTTGAGGACACATCTCCTACTTACAAGATATTGGAAGAAGGAAGTGCCACACAGACCAAGGAAGAGCTTATTCAGCAAGCCAGTCGCCTGCAGAAGTTCATCCAGGGACTTGAAGCAGCACTGATAAGAATAGAAAATAAAACGTATGGCATAGACCGTATAACAGGCGAGCTTATACCGAAAGAACGCCTGCGTGCCGTTCCTCATGCGACGTTAAGCGTTGCATCAAAGAATGCCAGAAATCACTAAATGAAAAGTATTAGTACACATAAGAGAAAAGGGCTGATAGCCATATTTGCAGTTATTATACTTCTCGTTATTGACCAAATAATCAAAATTGAGGTCAAAACCAGTATGTGCCTGCATGAAAGCATCAGGATTACTGATTGGTTTTATATAAGCTTTATCGAAAACAACGGTATGGCTTATGGGATGACTATAATAAACAAATTGGTTCTCAGCCTTTTTCGTATTGTAGCAATTAGCGTATTGGGCGTCTACATCTACAGGCAGATAAAAAAGAATGTCAGGACATTTTATCTTGCCTGCTTGGTATTGGTGCTTGCTGGTGCCATAGGCAATCTTATCGACTGCATGTTTTATGGGCTGATATTCAACGCCTCGTCACCCTATTATGTATCATACATGGTACCGTTTGGCCATGGCTATGCTCCATTCCTTATGGGTAAGGTGGTTGATATGTTCTATTTCCCCCTGATAGTAACGACATGGCCCGAATGGGTTCCATTTTGGGGTGGAGACGAATTTATCTTTTTCAGTCCTGTCTTTAACTTTGCAGACGCCTGCATCAGCGTTGGCGTAATTCTGCTTCTGCTGTTTTGCCGTACAGAACTCTCACAAATATCATTTAGCCGAAAATGAAAATCAATACAAGTTTCCTGCTGATATCTCTCTTGCTGATAATTTTTTCATGCAAGCCTCAAGTACCTGGGAAATACCTTCAGCCAGACGAGTTCGAGGATATATTGTATGATTACCATTTAGCGGATGCAATGGTCAACAATGACGGCTCAGACGAGAAAAAGTATGAAGTGACATTATACCGTCAGGCTGTATTAAAGAAATACGGAATAACTCAGGCCGAGTTCGATTCTTCGCTTGTCTATTATGTACGGCATGCTGACAGACTGCACAAAATATACGAAAATCTGTCAAAGCGCCTAAGCGATGAAGCCCTGGCACTAGGAGCGTCAGCTAACGACATCAGCAAATATGGAGACCTGACATCTGTAAAAGACACATCTAACATGTGGAGAGGTGTGTCGTCGTGCGTTCTGATGCCTAACGCTCCGTACAACACTATGTCGTTCGAGATTACGGCAGACAGCACGTATCATGAAGGAGACAAGCTCATTTTCAGCTTCAACAGCAACTTTATCTTTAAAGAAGGTGTCAGAGACGGAGTTGCCATGCTTGCCGTACAGTTCAAGAACGACAGCATAGCAAGCAGCGTTATTCATCTGTCATCAAACAACAATTACAGCATCAGCATTGCTGATACTGAGAATAACGGAATTAAAGCCATAAGGGGATTTGTGTATCTGAACAAATCTTTATCTGATCAGAATAAAAATGCCCTTAACCTATTGGCTATAGACAGAATAAGACTTATACGCATGCGCAACAACGGACGCACTAAACCGCAAAGTACAAGCAACAATAGCGTAACAGACAGAGACACTCTAAAAAGAGTAAATGGAACTAATACGGTAAAACGCGCTGACTCTGTAAGCAAGCCGAAACAGCCGGCCAACCAACCGGCAATCCCTGTACGCTCAATTTCAAACGAGCCAGTGCAGATGAAACGCATTGCACCTACACCGCAAAAGCTTAAAGCACAATAGTTGTAGAACAAAACAATTTACATCCTTACATATATGCCAAGGCGAATAGCAGCAAACAGAATTATATTCGGCAGCAAGGAATTTATACAATATGCCATCGAGATTGAAGGCAGCATTGTAAAAGACTATTACCCGCTCACAGAAGAGCTGCCGTTTACCGAATGGCTCGGAGGCACAATAACATTGTCTGACGACGCTGAAGGATGTATAAGGGCGTACAAGGACGGAAAACTGCTGACACAAGACAGCTACTGAACCATAGATGAAATATATTTATTGCAGGCTATATGATTGACTAGCTTTATCACTTGCAGACAAATAATCATTGACGTCATTTGCCACACAAATTCTTATAAAACCATTATCTCTCATTCCCAAGGATTTACAGATATCATGAAACCATTCTGATAACAGCAGATATCAGTAAATCAGACTTTCAACCATAGATATCCTCACACTGGATTTACCCCCAATCAGTCATTGATCCGCATGCTGTCTGATAACTGTTTTCGGCAAAAAAACAGGCAAAGGCTTGCCTTTGCCGTATAATTACGACTTAACATTGCTTCACTTCTACTGCATCAGATATGAAACCGATGGCGTTTCTTTGCCTTACGTGGAGTCATCGGACTGAATGACGGAGCCGAAGATCCGCCACTCCACCCCTTGACAGAAGCTCCTCCATAAGGCACTCCTCTATACTGTGCATAACGCTGGCGGATGCGGTCGACATAATCAACTGTCTCCGAGCCTCGCATATATCCATGCTTCACCACAGGGTCGTTATAATACTGTGGCTGCTCGAGGGCCAGAATATAATACGCCACGTCGCGCCATCTGTGAGGACTCTTCCCGTTCTTGCGTGCAAGAGCCATAGCATCCTGAACATGGAAATATCCGCCGTTATATGAAGCCAGTACAAACAGCTGCCGCTCTGCTGCGCTCGGGATATTTCTGAAATATCCGTTTAGCTCGCTTATATAGCGCGCTGCCGCACTTATGTTTTTCTCCGGATCATGAATATCCGACATTGCCAGTCCGAGATGCGAAGCCGTACCGGGCATTATCTGCATCAGTCCGCGGGCACCGGCCCACGACCTGGCCTGAGGATCGAAGCACGACTCCTGATAACACTGTGCTGCCATAAGGCGCCAGTCCCATCTTGCAACAGGAGCATATTTCTTGAACAACGGGTCATAATGAGATATCACGCCGCCGGCCCTGTTAAGGAAGGGGGCATATACATGTCGCTTTACGCTTTTTGACGACAGCAGATAGCTTTCTTCCTTCTTTATGTCGGCAAGCATGTTTGGCTTGTACCAGCTGTTCAGACTGTCTGCCAGTTCCTTGTTTCCCGTGTCTACCGCCCACTGAACACCGAGAGAGTCAACACCGGCGCCACAGGCAATAAGCCTGTTTTTCTGTGCCAGCTTCTTAGGCAATGGAAAAGCTATAAGGTCTGCGTCGCCAGCAAGCAGACGCTTAACCATCTCTGCCGTATCCTTACACACCTCAACTCTCAGCGACACTCCAAGCTTTTGTGCAAACTTCTCACACAAAAGATATTGCGCGCCCATACCTCTGCCACGATAATCATAGTATGTCTCCGGACCGGTCAGCGTCAGTGCTATAAGTTCACCGTTGCCGACAATGTCGCTTACAGTAAAGTTGTCATTAGGCAATATTGTGTCTGTCTGCACCTCGCCCCATGGCGTAACAAGGGGTTCTTTCTTCTTTTCTGCGCACGATAGCATCACCGCCACAAGCAAGGCTGTCAGTAATAATCTTAACGGTTGGTACATATTTTCATAATAAAAACGCAGATAAAATTCAATCTGCAGCAAATCGGATACAAAAGTACAACGATTTTTGCAGATATGCTTAAAAAGAAGTAATTTTGCCATGTATTTTTAATTAATTTATAAATTATATTGTGAGTTGCAGCATTGTCTAAAGCCGCCTGTTTGACGATACTATAAATCTGCCTGGCCTATCAGACATCAGGATAAGCTCAAACAAACGCACACATGATGCCATCACAATAATAATAAAAAACATAAGACAAAATTAGCCATGAAGCCATTAAAAGAATTAACTCGGCCAAATATATGGAACCTGAAACCTTACAGCAGCGCACACAACGAATGCGGCGCAACAGCAGCAAAGGTGTTTCTCGATGCCAACGAAAATCCTTATAACTCGCCTTACAACAGATATCCCGATCCGCAGCAGTCCGAAGTCAAAGCCCGACTATCTAAAATAAAAGGCGTAAGGCCCGAGCAGATTTTTCTCGGCAACGGCTCCGACGAGGCCATCGACTTGCTCTATCGCTGCTTTACATGCCCTGGCAGAGACAACGTTGTGGCCATAGAACCTACATACGGCATGTATAAAGTCTGCGCCGACATCAACGATGTTGAATACCGCACGGTTGAGCTTGACCAAAATTATCAGACTACAGCCGACAGGCTGCTCCATGCATGCAGCGACACCACTAAGCTTATATGGATATGCTCGCCCAACAATCCTACCGGCAACAACATCATGCGCGATGAGGTTGTCAAAGTGATAAATGAGTTTCAGGGCATTGTAGTGGTCGACGAGGCTTACTCTGATTTCTCTTCAGAGCGGCCGCTGCGGCTCGATATTGCCAACTATCCTAACCTTGTTGTGCTCAACACCTTCAGCAATGCATGGGGATGTGCGGCCATAAGGCTCGGCATGGCTTTTGCGCAAAAGGATATAATAGACATCTTCAACAAGGTGAAACATCCTTACAACATAAGCACACTGACGCAGAGGCAGGCCATCGAAGCACTTAAAGAGCCTTACGAGGTAGACAAATGGGTGAAGACCATACTGCTTGAAAGGGGCAGAATGATTGAGGCGTTCAGACTGCTGCCCTTCTGCGAACGGATATACCCTACTGATGCCAACTTCTTCCTTGCCAAGATGAACGATGCGCAGGCCATTTACGACTATCTCAAAAGCAATGGCGTGATTGTAAGAAACAGAGCCAACGTGCATCTTTGCAACAACTGCCTGCGCATAACCATAGGCAGCAAGAGCGAAAACAACGAACTGCTGTCGGCCCTGAGACAATACTGACCGGATACTCAGGCCTGATGTACGCGTCAATCAATATGCAACATCGCTTAAATGAACAATGTTTTTATTAAATAGGCATAACAACTACAGATAATACGGACAGGCGTCAGGCTGCATTTAGCCGATGCCTGTCCGCTTATATTTCACGAATAGATACATAGCCTCAGACGCCCTACAGCTTCCAACTCTTATATCATCCTGCTTTTTTTATTCTTAAAGACGAATAACAATTTACCAATTTAATACGGATGCTTACGGAACTATTAATTTTTAAGTTTTCATTTTTAGTTGCGCTTTTGCGCCTTCTCTTCACTTCCGTCAGGCGTTTTTCATCTTTAATTTTTAACTTTTAATTTTTAAGTTCTCATTTTTAGTTGCACTTTTGCCCCTTCTTTTCACTTCCGTCAGGCGTTTTTCATCTTTAATTTTTAACTTTTAATTTTTAATTTCTCTTAGCTCCTTGCGCCAATAGAAAACCCAAATACGGCTCAAAGCATAAAGGCACTAAATTGTTAAAGCAATGTGCTGTCTAATGACAGATTTGGCTTTAACCACTTTAATCCCAAACAAAAATCCTCAAGAGTATCAGATTTTTCACTTTTTCCCTTTTTCGTTTTTCACTTAATAACGTTTCTTTATTTGTAAATATTTCTGACATTTTCTGTCTGTTTGACGCTCTCAGAATAGCGATGTTCATCGCAATGCTGTGATTTGGCATGAAAAACGGCAAAAATCAGGCGTTATGGTTAAGTCACTATCATTCAATGTCTTATGCCGTTTAAAGCTCAAAACTTCAATAGTTAAAAAATATTACTCTGCCGTTTACGCTCCAAAAGTGGCCGACTTATACTCTCAAAAGCACCCTTTAATCACTCTAAAACCATGCTTTTACGGCTCAAAATCCATGTTTTTTGCCTCGTTATCCATCCTGATAAGCAAACGAATGTTAACCATTTAGCATTTTCGCACCATGCAATTAACATCCGTTATCTTTTGATTTTCCAGATTGAAAAAATATTTTGTCCTAAGTTTTATCGAGGAAATGTTTCTCATGATTATACAAAATCTCAAGTTTTTTATCTCTCATCGGGTTGTTCACCTTTTCAATGATTGACAGAGACATAAACTCTGAATAATGCTCAAACAAAAATTTATTCTATTATTCTTCAGAATATACAAACTTGACTGAATTTTCAAATTCAGATTTAGCAAGTGTCTTTATTTCATTTCTTAATGCGGAATAATTGTTTGGTTGATTAACAGTTGTAATATTAATTTGTTTAATTATTAATCAAAATTTACCTCAAATGTAGTTTCAAGTTCTCTTTTTATAGATGTTGTCTTATGAAACGAATTGTCAAGGTGTATTAATCCTTTGATAGCATTAAGAGAACATGCAATATCAAGAACATTGTTAAGCTCTGATGATATGCATGTAGATTGTTTGAAAGTTTTATTACGAGCTTTTTTTTGCGGATTTCTTGCGTTTAGCAAAGTAGAAATAACCATATCATTCTCTAACCCACATTGTTTAGCTCTTACAAGTGCTGTTTCATATCCTTCTTTATCAATTTCTATTGCTTCATTAGTCCATTCACTTGAAAATTTATGGTTTATTGCTTCTGATTCACTCGATTTCATTCTTATTTTTAAATCCCCCTGTGGGATAACGGCATTAAATTCCTCGTCGATGTCACGCTGTTTAAGTCCAATTAGTTCTGTTTCCCACTTAATGTAAGTTGCACCAAGATCAGTCAAAATGTTTACAATTTCTCGTATTTTTGCCTGTAGAACAGTATCCTCATATTCTTGCAAAAGGATGTAGCGGTCATCGAAAGGACATTTTAAATATGTTTGTCCATATTGACACACTGCAGGTGAGAGAGACGCAGGCAGAAGATGTTTGTCAAATTCGGGGTCGATAATCATTAGAGAAGATGGAATCTTTTCCGAATTTTCCTCCCATTTCCAAGAACCAGCTATTTTTAGTGGTTCGATTCTGATTACATTTGGTTGGATATTCATAATGAGATAATTTGCTATTTTGTATTAAGTGAATCTAAAGATATTGAATCTATAGTCTCAATAGTCGCTTTTTGAGTTTTATTTGTTATGCTTGCCACGCGTGTGAAAACGAAATAGCCAATTGCTCCACCTATTAATATTGTCATAATAAGGGTTATTCGAAGGTTCCTTTTTTTTTCTACAGATACACTAATATCATCAGAAACGATCTCAAAATTATGTTCTGAACTGATTGATACCAACTCGTCTTTGGCTTCTTGTAAACTCTTCACATTATTGATGTAAGCCATAAATGGAATTCTTCTTCCATTTTCATCTAAGTTACTGTATTTACCTTTTATGATGTATGACTTTTGTCCACCTCTACCTTTTATGAATATTTCACATTTTGAATCATTCCGAAATTTTTTAAATGAATCCGTTTTGCATAAAACCGAATATAGTTTTTGAAAATTTTCGTCAGAATGAGAAATAAGAGTCCCATTAAGAAAGAGCTTAGTGTCATCCTTTATGCTGTCTTGTACCCATAAGATATTATTAATAATCATATTTTCATTTTATTTTTGAGGTTTTCCAAATGTGATTTATTAGTGGCATTTATTACCATTATATTTGCCTTGGATAATAGATCCGTTAATTTGTAAGCTTGCTTCAACTTATTAGTTATTTCTTTTGCCTGGTTTTTAAAATCTGGAACCTTGTCAGCATATGTAATTATAAGATAAAAAGTATTTTTTTCCAGTTGACTTCTAAATTTGTTCTCTATAAAACCAAGTCTTATAATGACATCTCGTTTGTATGAATCATCATTTAGATAACTATACATACTGAAAAAAAACATCACAGCTTTTGGGGCATCCGTACAAATTGCATCTTTGTAATATGCTTTTATATTTTCTTCTTGCCCACCATAATCATATCCACTCTTAATCTTTATGGAATCACCATTTTTTTTCTTAAAAGTAAATGAGGGAAATGGCTCTTTGTCAAACGTTCCCCCAGGCTCATACTTTACATTCCGCAAAAAACAAAGCCATAAAGTTTTACCGGAAGAAGGAGGTCCCAAAACAATCAACTCTTTTGCATCTTTTGACAGGGCATGCCATGTTCCAAAAATTATAGCTATTACAGCAGCTATTAGAAGGTATAATGGATATCCAAATTGTATCATAAATATTTTGTTATTAAATTATTAGGTTGATTACATTAGTTCCACATTTAGTTCAATATTATTTAAGCATCCTGCCTTTTTGATGTCTATACCGTAGACACGGTAGAAAGCATCAAAAACGCATTGACCACCATTGGTGGAGAGGTAATTACTCATAGTCTGAGTAATTACCTCTACTGACATGCCTGGCTCTATTCGTATGCCATTGCTGTTCTTTACGTACTTTGTTGTAATTCTAAATCTTGCCATTGTTATATTGTATCACATGGTTAGTAGATAAAGAAGGGCGTGGGTAAGCATCAATCACTTGGTGGCAAGCATCGCCAAACGCCTTTAGAACAATGAACAGAAAACTTCTCCTACGCCTGGTATTACTTATATGTACCACATATCGAAGGAGCGCTGGCCCTTCATCCGTGCTAGGCTGTTTTTGGCGATTTCGTCTCCAATATGAAGCCTAAACGCTTCTTTTGTATTCATGCACGCTTGCGCGCACATTTATGTTTCCAAAATTAGTGAAAATTTCTGAAATACGAGCAGTTTCCGTCCACTTTTTTTGTTTTACATACGTTTTTATTTATTTTAATATGATTTATGTGATTGAACTTACAATTTTGTACCTCTATTAATGCCTTTTACATCCTTTGTTCCTCATAATACCTCCATTTCTTTCGATGCTGACCATCTTGTATGAACGAAGGTGGTATGCTCCAAGGACGAGTGTGCATACTGCCACATCCTGGGCACTTTTGTGGTGCTGAGAAAACAGTTGCATTCCACTCAATATTGAGAGTCATAAAGCGTTTTCCACACTCACTACACTTAAAAGGTATTGTACCTATAACCATTTTACTTATTTCGTTTGAATAATTGTTTAATCTTGTTCTTTCTGGAATCATAAATCATCATGCAGACCATTAATAGAAAAAATCCTACAACCGCTCCCAAGATTACCATGTATATCCAGAATATAGGAGCAAACCACCAGCTGTCATCAGCCCAATGATGGTATGCTTTTGTTACACTTCCATACTTATCTGCTTGCCAGATGATAACTCCAAGTAATATGATGCCGTTGAATATGGTTTCCCAAAGAAAGCATCCCCAGTTGAATCCGCATCCCTTATTTTCTGCCATATTTTAATCATTAAATGTTATCCAGGCATACAATAGCCATAGACATCCACGTTTCTTATTCATAGTTACTCACTCAATAATGTTAGTAAAATAAATTCCTTTTCCCCTATTGTTACATAGACAGGACGTAAGGAATTGATTGGAAACATCTCATTTAAGGGTGTATGGCTCATCAGTATGATTGAAATACCACTCTGTTTTGCCAGCGTAGCAAGTTCTTTGACAAACACTTCTACAACTGCCTTGTCAACACCCTGATTAAGCCCTATATCCCTGATAGCAGTTAGGTCGTCAATGATGACAAATTTATACCGGGTTCTTGGATTATCCACATTTTCAAGTAACTGTTTTGCGTTCTCTACCAATTCTGAAGCAGCCATCTCTTTATCATATATAAATAAAGGAGCCTTCTCCAAAGCCTTGACAGCATCTGTTATGCGTTTACAGTCTTTTGAAAAGCGTAAATCTGTTTTCAGTAGGTCTTCAACTTCACCAAGCTGCTCCATAAGCTTCTTAATAACCGCCACGCTGTCTTCCGTCAAGCTATAAAGCACAGTCTTCATCCGTCCGAATACTGCTATCTCGTTGATAATGGCAGCCCCAATATCCTCTGGTAGATCTTTTGGAGTGTGAATGACCAACACTCTGTTCTCCTTTTCAAGAATATTCAAAGGATTGGTCATCCAACACGGCATACAGATTGGACTATGCGCGTATTTGAGGCATTGTGGTGTGTAACTAATGTGCATATCAGATTGTCATTTAGATTGCTGCCTTGTTGCCTATTGCATCAATACCATACTTGCACAAAGTTCCGATTGCTGTTATGCCTGCAAGGATGATGGCTACGATGGCGCCATTGTTGTTGTCCTTAAATTTGTCATAATCGACATCAAATTTGAGATTTTCCATATTTCTTATTCGTTTTTGTTTATTTTTATGCTGCAAATTTGCTACATTTGCAAATAATGACAAAGCCATTCTCTAGATAGAAAGAGGTAATCAAACCAACGTGTAATATAATACACGATACGATGGTGTTTTTCGTATGATTCGGCAGCATTGATATCCATCTCTACAAAATCACAATAAAAACTCTCTTTTACGTTTATCAAGGTATACTATATGACAGATAAAGAAAGACTAAATACTATTCTACGTCTCCGCTTGTTCTACTCTACGGAGAAGGAACTTGGCGATAAAGTTGGCTTGTCATTGAAGGGAAATCACTTTAGTCGACAGAAGCCCTTTGCTTGTGAAGCATTCTTCAGCAAGTTCTCGGAAGAATGCAAGGAATACACCCAAGGAAAGGTGAATCTTGCATGGCTACTTTGTCAATATGAGACCACATCCAAATTCTTCAAGAAATACATTGAGAATACTAGCCATGAAACCAACAAACGCTTCATACCATATCTGCTGAACTACCTTTACAAAGGTGAGACTCCTAACGATGGAGCTCAACACCTAAAGGACATCATCCTATGTGAGCGATATGACGCTTATAACAAGGATTATGAAATGAACATTGGCATTATAATCCTTATGACTTATGGTTTGATACCAACATTCAAAAACAAGAGCAGTCAGGATGTAACCGATATTATCGATGATTTCAAGAAGGCGTATGACATATTGTTGGAGATTGCACAGTCACACCAATCTAGTGCTAGCACCAAGTATAAGGAGATACTATGTCTTAAAGAAATGCGCAAGCTCATAGAGGAAGAGCAGGAGGGGGATAACTATCTTAATAGACTACTTCTAATTTATATCACCAATGATGTGCTAAATAGAATATTCGCATTGGAAATTCCTGCAAAGCTCAGACAATACAGCAAAGAGATTGTACCTATGAACTTTGAACTGCCAAGATTATGGCGATGTGAAGATGAGGCTGACAACATTGTGTGGGAGTTCGTACCACTCAATATAGATGCTTATTACCTCTATCGAAATGAAATAGATTACAATGAGAAGAAAATACGCTTCACAAAGTATCAACTTACGTTCAAGGATATTGGCTGTAAGGATTTCTGTTATACAGTCATCATGCGTCCATCAGCCAACTGGCACAATATGCTCAAACGAGAACAACCAGAAGATTCCATCTCTTTTGACTGTACTGATATCGAATATGAGAATGATAGGCATACAGTGAAGGAACTGACGTTCACAAGTGAGTCGCCTGTTAGCGAAAAACCACTTGTCATCAAGGCTGTCAAGAAACAAGATGCATTGAACTACTACACCATTTATCTTGATCACGAAGGTGCTGCCAGTGATTTTGAAGACGAAGACTGTCAAGCACAATATGCAATAGCTTTTGATGTTATAGATGTTGCAGTAACCAATACTGCAATACTCTTCAAAGGCGACAATGCTATCTTCAAGTTGGACAAGTATGATGAGAATGGCAACGAAACGATTCCCGGTATCAGTGCGCTGACTCATACCGACAACTTCGTTTATGCAGAGCTGGATGAAGATGGTAAGAAACGGCAGTTCTTATGCCTTGACTCAATAAATCAGAACCTCGACTTTGAAGAGTTGTTCAAGAAACCATACTTCCATGAAATTGAACAAGTGTCAGACATATTCTGACAGCAAATAGGACTAACAGATAACCTCTGCCGGTCCTATTTCCTTTTCCCTTTTGTTTATCGTCACTATGCTATTGCATCGTGCATCATATTCATATATTTCACGAGCATATTTGTCTTGTCGCCAAACAAGCGAAAAACATTGATACCTACAAATGGTTGCTGGTTGGCGAGAATCTCTTTCCTGATGTCACCATTTTGGCATATGAACGGTTTGTCGCACGTCCTACTTTGTATATTGATTTTTTTATTGTAACAATATAGCAATGAAGGTACTTCAATTATAGCAGCATTCAAGGAAAAATGTTCCGTACCCTTTAAAGAAGATGGAGTGGTATTTGACATTGAGCACATCACTGCCTAAAATATCACTGAGTTCAAAGACTATCATAGAATATGCCTAAGCATACCGGTAATGATGAATACAATTGTGCAAGTACTGAAGTCAGGAAACAACAATAAGAATCAAAATGCAAAGTAAGTTGATTATACCCACAAGAAACTACAAAAATGTCAATAAACGACAATACTAATGTTCTGTCGGATATGCTATCCGACAGCATAAAATATAAGGATCTTAGATCCGAAACTCATACCTATTAATCAAAAATAGGAAGTGAGCGGATTAAAATCCTTATACACAATTCCGGCAGATTACAAATCAGCCGGCACATTTGTCTTGTTGATTCATATCAGTTGCACATGGAATGCCACGTAAATCCAAAGAATTTATGGCTTGGAACGTCAGGAAACAACAAGACTAATGTTCTGTCGGATATGC
>ENA-OPNW01000396-OPNW01000396.1-human-gut-metagenome-genome-assembly--contig:-NODE-396-length-29015-cov-3.591091_pt1 | contig 29015 bp, 27 predicted proteins | sample MGYA00241540_ERZ501777 | MGnify/ENA primary metagenome ERZ501777 (study PRJEB25962, sample SAMEA2042615) | human gut metagenome | biome: human gut; feature: human-associated habitat; material: faeces...
CTATACTGCATGACCGCTTATATCAGTTATGCCAATATTATCTGGCGCAAGGGGCGATTACCCCGAACGCCCTCAAAAACGTGGAATACCTGTACCGCAGCTACCACAGTTTAGGTGGGAACGGTACAGGCACAGAATTATACACTAGGGTAACTAAATTACCACTAGATTTAGAAGGAGCGGATGACAATGAAAATTAATTGGAAAGTAAGAATCAAAAACCCTGTATGGTGGGCACAGGTCATTATTGCCATTGTATCCCCTATCTTGGTAGGATTAGGGTTACAATGGTCAGATATGACTACATGGAAAACATTAGGGCAAGCATTATTTGACGCTATCTGCAACCCTGTAATTGTAGTATCCGTTATTGCGTCCGTGTGGACTGCCATCACAGACCCCACCCCTAAGGGTACATCCGACAGTACACAGGCACTTACATACAATTTCCCTAAACAAAATTAGGAGGACAAATAAATGAAAAAAGCAATGTTAAGTCAGCCAATGGGTGGAAGAACAGAAAAAGAAATCGCAGAAACCCGTGAACGTGCTATCAAAAAATTAGAAGAATTAGGATATGAAGTTGTAAACACTTGGTTTACAGATGAATGGTATAGCCACGAAAACATGAAAAAACGTGAAGTTGTACAAATCCCACTTTGTTTTCTGGCAAAATCTCTTGAAAACATGAGCCTTTGTCATGCGGTCTATTTCTGTAAAGGGTGGGAAAATGCACGTGGATGTAAAATCGAACATGAAGCAGCTGTTGAGTACGGATTAGATATTATTTATGAGTAATAGGAGGTAAATACTATGAGCATTAGAGGAATTGACTTATCATATCATAACGGTACAGTAGATTTTGCGGCAGCGAGAGCAGCAGGCGCACAGTTTGCGATGCTACGAGCTGGGGTTGGCAGTGATATTGCTAGCCAGGATGATAAAAAATTTGTGGAATATGTTTACAAATTATTATATGATAATAATATAGAAAATTATATTTTAAAAATAAGATATGGTAAATATGATGTAATGAAAGAATATGTCTCAAGTGCGGAAGAGGCACTTAAGGAGGCAAGAGATTATGGAATTAGTGAGAAATGTGAACTTATTCAAAATAAAATAGTAAAAGAAACAGACTTATATTATGTTGTTTATCATGAATACATATCTCATAGAGGATATGGAATTGGAGATATTACATTTAAAGATAAGTTACTATTTTTTAAATCATATGATGTAGGGAATGAAAAAGATTGCATAAATGTAAAAAAATTAAATAGTAAGAAAAAAATAAAGAAATATTTTGATATGTTAGAATTTTTGAATCCAACTGGTGAGAATAAAAATATGAATGCGACAATATCAGAAAATAAAAATGAATATATATATTCTTTTTATTATATTGGAATTGGACATGGAGATTATGGATTACATGATATGATAGACTTTGGTAAGAAAACAATCATTATAAACAAATCTACGGGAAAGTATACTACCCAATATGAAACAATTAGAACTGTGGAAGGTAAATATAATGAATATCCAAATATTTTCGGATTCTAACAATGTAATTGAGCTATATCGAAAGTTTTTAGAAGATATAGCTCTTTTTTGTATAAAATACAATATATAAAAACCACCTTGTATTTTTACATAAGTTATAGTATATTATTCTTCGAAGGAGTGTGATTTATTTGAAAATTACTGATGAGAAGGAATTAAGAAAAATTGCAAATGATGTTAGAATTGACATAATAAATGAAGTATACAGTGCTAAATCTGGTCACCCAGGAGGCGCATTATCAATAGCAGATATATTAACGGTTTTATATTTTAATCAAATGAATGTAAATCCAGAGATGCCGGAATCTAATTTAAGAGACAGATTGGTGCTTTCAAAGGGGCATGCATCAGCTGCTTTATATGCGGTGCTTGCAGAAAGAGGATTTATTAATAAAGAAGATTTAAAAACTTTCAGAAAATTAGGTTCAAATTTACAAGGACATCCAGACATGGAAAAAGTTCCGGGAGTAGATATGTCTACTGGTTCGTTGGGGCAAGGTTTGTCTATTGCAAATGGAATGGCTATTGCATCTAAAATGGATAATTTGGGTTGCAGAGTTTATTGCATTTTAGGAGACGGAGAAATTGAAGAAGGACAAATCTGGGAAGCAGCAATGACGTCTAATAAATATAAATTAGATAATTTATGTGTAATTTTAGACAATAATGGCTTGCAAATAGATGGAAAAGTTGAAGAAGTTAAAGCTTTGGACTGTTTGTATAGCAAATGGGAATCATTTGGATTTAATGTTATTCCATGTGATGGTCACAACATCGAGATGCTGATAGATAGTTTCGAGAAAGCAAGACAGACTAAAGGACAGCCAAGTATAATAATTGCTAGAACTGTGAAAGGAAAAGGAGTACCATTCATGGAGAACAAAGCTGAATGGCATGGAAAAGCTCCAAATGATGAACAGTACGAAAGGGCGATGAAGGCTCTAAAATTAGAAGAAGAAAAAATAGAACGTAATATTTCAGAGCTACCTGGAAAGGAGGATACAATATGGTTTTAGACCAAAAAATTGCAACACGTCAAAGCTATGGAGAGGCTTTAGCAGAGCTAGGAGAAGAAAATAAAAATGTAGTTGTACTAGATGCAGATTTATCTGGAGCAACAAAAACATCAATTTTTGCAAAGGAATTCCCTAAAAGATTTTTTGATATGGGAATTGCAGAGCAAGATATGATGGGAACTGGATCAGGATTAAGTACTTTTGGAAAAATTCCATATGTTAGTACTTTTGCGGTGTTTGCAGCAGGAAGAGCTTATGATCAAATAAGAAATACAATAGCACACACAAATGCTAATGTAAAAATATGTGCTACACATGCTGGAATAACTGTTGGCGAAGATGGCGCAACACATCAAATGCTAGAAGATATAAGCATGATGAGAACTCTTCCAAACATGATGGTTATGAGCACATCTGATGATGTTCAAACTAAATGGGCAATAAAAGAAATTGCAAATGTAAATGGACCCGTGTATGTAAGATTATCGAGACTTGCAACACCAGTAATATATGATGAAGGATTTGTTAAGGAAAACAATATAAAGTTTGAAATTGGTAAGGCAATTCAAATTGGAGATGGAACAGATGCAAGCATAATTGCAACAGGTGTGACAGTTTCTGAGGCTTTAAAGGCACAGGAAGTATTAAAAGAAAAAGGCATAAATGTAAGAGTAATAGATGTTCATACTATAAAACCATTAGACAAAGAAATGATAATAAAGTGTGCAAAAGAGACAAAAAGAATAATTACAATAGAAGACCATAGCATAATAGGAGGTCTTGGAACGGCTGTATGTGAGGTACTTTCAGAAAATTTCCCAGCAAAGGTAACAAGAATAGGAATAAATGATACATTTGGAGAGTCTGGAAAAGCAGAAGAGCTTTTAAAAAAATACAATTTAAATAGTGAATATTTAGTAAAAATATTATCAAAATAATTGTGAATTTTTTGTGAATTTTATACTCTTGAATAATAGTGAATAATAAAGCAAATTGAGTGAAAAAATTACGCTCAAATTGCTATTTTTTTTGCCGAATACTCTTGCATTTAATGTCGTTTATTGTTATTATAAAGAAGAATAAATTATTATGATATAAGATGTCGAATATATGACATTCATTTTACTAAAGACAGAATTAAAAAATGACTGAAAATGGTCTGAGATAAATAAAACTATTAATTTCGCCCCCAAAGGGGCGTCCCTAATGGGCGAAGAGAGGATTTTAAAATGATAGAGTTTAGAAATGTTTCTAAAGTATATGATACTGGCACAGAGGCTGTACACAATGCTAATTTTACTATTAATAAAGGAGATTTTGCATTCTTAGTTGGTAGTTCTGGTTCTGGTAAGTCTACTTTAATAAAGTTAATTTTGAAAGAGGAAGAGCCAACTTCTGGACACATTATTATTAATGGAAAAGATACTACTTTCTTAAAGCCTAAGAGGGTTCCATATTTAAGAAGAAGTATGGGTGTTGTTTTCCAAGATTTCAGACTTTTACCAGATAAAACTGTTTATGAGAATGTTGCTTTTGCAATGTATATTGTAAGGGCTACACCGAAACATATAAGAAGACAAGTGCCAATGGTTCTTGCAATGGTAGGCCTTTCGGATAAAGCAAATGTATATCCAAATGAGTTATCTGGTGGTGAGCAACAAAGAGTTGCGCTTGCTAGAGCATTAGTAAACAATCCATCAATGTTAATTGCAGATGAGCCTACAGGAAACCTAGACCCAGATACAGCTTGGGATATTATGAGACTTTTAAATGAAATCAATTTAAGAGGTACTACTTTGGTTGTTGCAACACATGCAAAAGATATAGTAGATAAAATGAACAAAAGAGTTATTCGTATAGAAAACGGAAATATTATAAGTGATAAAAAAGGTGGGTATGACAGTGAAGCATAGTATATTTGGTTATTTATTAGGAGAAGGTTTTAGAAATGTATTTCACAATAAAAAATCATCGGGTGCGTCACTTGCAATTATGTGTGCCACTATGTTGATTTTTGGCTTATTTTTCATGATTATAGAAAACCTAAACAATGCAGTTGAAACATTGGAAACACAACAAGGAATTCAAGTTTTTATTCAAAAGACTGCAACAGATGCTCAAATGGAGCAAATTGGAGAACAAATACAAGCAATAGATGGAGTAAATAAGGTAACATTCGTGTCTAAAGAAGATGCATTAAATCAGACTAAGGAAAAATTAAAGGACAAGCAAGCTTTAATTGCTGGCTGGGATGAATCTAATCCATTTAAAGCCTCATATTTAGTAACACTAACGGACCTAAAATTAAGTTCTCAAGTACAAGATGAAATTAAAAAAATAGACAATATTGATAGTATACAAAGTAGAGACGAAACAATTAATGGCTTAGTTGCAATAGCAAATGGAGTAAGAATTGTTTCTGCTGTAATATTAACATTGCTAGTATTAATATCTATATTCATCATAGGAAACACAATAAAATTAACAGTACATGCAAGAAGAAAAGAAATATCAATTATGAAATATGTTGGAGCAACAGACAGCTTCATTAGATGGCCATTCGTAATTGAAGGTATAATAATTGGTATTGTTGCAGCATTACTTTCAATGCTAGTTCTTGGAATTGCATATAGCTTAATTACAAATGCAGCAGCAAACTCAATAATAAGTACAATGGGAATAAAACTTCTATCATTTACAGATATGACAACATTATTAGTTATTGTGTATATGGTATTAGGAATTGGAATTGGTGCATTAGGAAGTTCTATTTCAATGAGAAAATACTTACAGGTATAAAGGAGAAAAACTATGAAAAAAAGAATGTTATTAACTGTACTGTCAGCTTTAACAGTACTTATGCTAATATCATCAATAGTAGTAAAGTCATATGCATCTCTTACGGACGATAAGAGTGATGTGCAAAACAAGATAAATGAAGCTAAAAATGCGTTAAACGACATATCTGACGACAAAGATGAAGCTGAAACAGAATTGCAAAAAATTACTACACAAGTTACAGAAGTACAAAAGCAATTAGATACATTAGCAGCACAAATAGATGAGCTAAATGATACAATAGATGAAAAACAAAAAGAGATTGAAGATGAAGAAGCAGAAATTGAAAAGACAGATAATCTATTAAAAGAGAGAATGGTTGCTTTATACGAAATTGGAGAAACTTCATATTTAGACGTACTGTTTAATTCGGAAAATATACTAGATTTCTTATCTAACTATTCGATGATACAACAAATTGTTGAAACTGACTCGGCTTTGATTGATGAATTGGAAGCTAAGAAGGAACAACTGCAAAAAGATAAAGATAATTTAGAAGAAGATAAAGCTAAAGTTATATCAGTAAAAGCAGATCAAGAAGTTAAAAGAGCTCAGATATCTGCATTGCAAGAGAAAAAACAATCAGAAATTAATAAACTATCAGCTGATGAAAAGGCAAAACAAGCAGAGCTAGATGCCTATAATGTTAAGTTAAAAGAGATTGATGATGCAATCGCAGAGGCTTTGAGAAAAGCTCAAGAAGAAGAGAAAAAAAATAATGCAACAAATGGTGGGAATGGAAGTAGTTTTGATGGAACTTTTGCATGGCCATTAGATTATTCACCAAGAAGAGTAACTTCTAGAATGAAATACAGATGGGGCAGATGGCACAAGGGTATAGACATTGGAACAAATGCTGAAATAGGAAAAAGAGTTATAGCAGCAGCATCTGGAACAGTAATATATAGTGCATATCAAGCAGGTTCATCATCAAGTGCAGGTTATGGAAATTACTTGATTATTTATCATGGAAATGGATATTGCTCATTATATGCACACATGAATTCAAAAGCAGTAAGTACAGGGCAAAGAGTATCACAAGGACAATTAATTGGGTACTCTGGAAACACTGGTGGTGTTGCGCCTCACTTACATTTTGAAATAAGAAAGGCAACGTCAATAGGAGACTTCTTTGGAAACAACTGGAAAGACCCATTAGATTATTTGCCTGGTGGATACACAATAGTAGATTAGCAATAAATTAAATACATAAAAGGAGGGAACATTTATGAAGAAGAAAATACTAACACTAATTACCATTTGTTTAATTTTAGTATGCTTCTCCATAAATGTTTTTTCTGCTAATGAGGTTTCACAAAATGAAATAATAGATGGAGAAACAAATAGTGAAGCAACTAATAAGACTCTATTTGAACAGAAAACAGAGGTAGATAATAAATTAAATGAATCAAATTCTAGACTTGAATATGTAAAAAGTGAAATTTCAGCTTCAATGCAGAAGGTGCAAGAACTAGATGACTCGATAAACGACTATCAAAATAAATATAATGAATTACAATCACAAATAGCATTATTAGAAGCAGAAATTTCTTCAACACAAAATGACTTAACAAAAACTGAACAAGAATATGTAAGAAAAGAAAATTTACTAAAAAAGAGAGTAGTAGCACTATATGAAGGTGGTGAAACTACTTATTTAGATGTATTGTTGTCATCTAAAAATTTATTCGATTTCTTATCTAATTATTATATGTTAGAGCAAATTATAGAATTTGACAGTAACTTATTAAATGAATTAGATGAACAAAAACAGAACATAGAAGTAAAAAAAGCTGAACAAGAAAAGAAAAAAACAGATTTAAGAGTTGCAAAGGCAAAACAAGGGCAAATGCAAATATTAATGGAAAACCAGAAAACTTTGCAAGTAAGTTACGCATCAAAATTAAGTGAAGAAGAAAAGAATTTATATGAGCAAATAGAGCAATATAAAAAAGAACAAGAAGATTTAGAAAATCAAATTCAAGCAGCTATAAATTGGAGTGGAGCCTTAGCAATACAATACAAAGGTGGAGTAATGTTATGGCCAATAGCAGTAGATGGAACATATATAACATCTCCATATGGAAACAGATTACACCCAATACAAGGAGTGTATAGATATCATGATGGTATAGACATTGGAAATGCAGGCTATGGAGCTCCAGTTATTGCAGCAGCAGATGGAATTGTAACATATGCGGGTGTAATGAGTGGATATGGTAACTGTGTAATGATAAACCATGGAGATGGAATAGTAACTTTATATGGACATGGGCAAGAAATATATACAGAACTTGGTGCAACTGTAAAACAGGGAGATGTAATAATGGCTGTTGGTTCAACCGGAAATTCAACTGGTCCACACTTACACTTTGAAGTAAGAAAATTTGGGGTAGCAGTAGATCCAATTCCATATTTGCAGGGTGATAATGCAAATAATAATACAATTGAAAATGAGAATGTAAATAATAATCAAACTATTAATGATACTTAAGATGTTAGACTATTAATGTAAAAATGTAATAAAATTAGTATTTATAAAGTATAATACAAATAGCCAATGTTTATCATAATTGGCTTAAGAAGAAAGGATATAAAAATGGAAGATAAAAGAATAAAAAGACAGAATATTTATAAAATTATTATGCTTGTTATTTTGACAGCAACTATTACGTTCATGCTAACAACGATGATAATGTATAATAAATTTGTAACATCTTATGGTAGTATAGGAATTAAAACAAATACAGACGGAACAAGCTCAATTAGTACTACTGACTTAGTAAAAACGTTAGAGACTTTTAAAACAATGATAAAGCAAAAGTACATTGGTGAAGTCGATGAAGAGCAAATGATAGAAGGAGCAATAAAAGGCTTTGTTGAAGGATTAGGAGATCCATACACAGAATATTTACCTAAAGAAGAAATGACTGAGTTTACAGAAGAAACAAGCAGCCAATATGTTGGAATAGGTATATATTTAACAAATGATAAGACAACAAATACCATACTTGTTGTAGGTACTATGAATGGCTCACCAGCTCTAGAGGCAGGAATGCAAGCAGGTGATATAATAGAAAAAGTAAATGATGTTGCTTATACAGGAGAAACAATGGATGATGCAATAAAAGTACTAAAAGGCGAAGAAGGAACATCAGCAAAGGTAACAGTTTTAAGAGACGGAAAAGAAATTGATTTAACTGTAACAAGAAAGAAAATTACAGTAGAGCATGTTTCTTCAAAAATGGTAGAAAACAATATCGCATATCTTCAAGTAGATTCATTTGATAGCGGTGTTGCAGAGTCATTCAAAAAACAAGTAACAGAGCTAGTTAATAAAGGTGCAAAGGGAATAATAATAGATTTAAGAAGCAATGGCGGAGGAATAGTTAGTGAAGCAACAGGAATTGCAGACTTATTCTTAAAGAAAGATGAGACAATTCTTATAACCAAATCAAAAATAGCAAATGAACAATTAACAGTATCTAAGAATGATGCAATCATAACAGATATTCCAGTAGTCATACTTGTAAATGAAGGTACAGCAAGTGCATCAGAAATATTAGCAGGAGCATTGAAAGACAAATATCCAAATACAACAATAGTAGGAATGAAAACCTATGGAAAAGGTGTAATTCAGACACTATATAGTTTATCAGATGGAAGTGGATTAAAAATAACAACAGAAGAATATTACACACCAAACCATAACAAAATAAATAAAGAGGGTATTACTCCAGATGTTGAAGTAGATTTAACGAAAAATGCAGAAGGAAAATACGAAACAGAATTTGATAAAGACGCACAAGTGAAAAAAGCTATAGAAACAATAAAAACAAAAATAAAATAATAAAAAATCAGCATTCAGAATATGGGTGCTGATTTTTGTTGCTTAATATGGAATGGCTCAAAAGGGAAAAATGTCGAAAACTTCTTATAAATTGATAAAACTAGTCAAATTTTGCTATTGGAAATTTATGGAATATGTAGTATGCTTGTATAAAACAAAAAACAGAACACAAAATTAATAATGTGTGCTAAAAAGGGGGAAAAAATATTGGAATGTATTTATGTGCCAAAGGACAAGCAATTAACATTAAAAATAGCAGAAGAGATTGACGAACACACAACAGAAAAATTAAGGAGGAAGATTGACAATGAAATTACGCGATTTTTGCCTAGAAAAGTTATATTTGATTTTAGTAACGTTGCTTTCATGGACAGTGCAGGAATAGGAATGTTGCTAGGAAGATACAAGGTTATTAAGATGCTTGGTGGACAGCTAGAACTTATGAATGTGAATAAGCAAGTTGAAAAAGTTTTTGAAATTAGTGGAATATTAAAGATTATACCATTAATAAAAAATAATGAAGAAAATGTTGGTTAGATGGAGGCTAAAATGGTTGGAATTTATGATAATGAAATGAAATTGGAGTTTGTAAGCAAATCTTCTAATGAAGCATTTGCACGTATAACAGTGGCTGCGTTTGCATCACAGCTTGACCCAACAATAGAAGAACTTGCAGACATAAAAACGGCTGTATCTGAAGCTGTAACAAACTCTATAATACATGGGTACGAAAATTCTGAAGGGATTGTTAAGGTAGAGTGTAAATTAAAAGATAATTGTGTAGAAATACAAATATCAGATTCGGGAAAAGGAATAGAAGATATCGAATTGGCTAAAAAGCCGTTATATACAACAAAGGCTAATTTGGAAAGGTCGGGAATGGGGTTCACAATAATGGAAAGCTTTATGGACGAGCTAAAAGTTGAATCTATTCCAGATATGGGAACAAAAGTAACTATGAGAAAATACATAATGACTGCTAGAGAAGATAAAAATGAAGTAGAAGATATTGAAAAAGTTAGTAAATAGTATATAAAAAGAATGTGAACACAAGAATAAAGGAAGGTTTTAGAATGCTGGAAAGTACATATGAAAATATCATAAAGGCTCAGCAGGGAAACACAGAAGTGCTAGAAAGCCTCGTAAAAAACAATATGGGGCTTGTCTATAACATAGCAAAAAGGTTTGTAGGAAGAGGATATGAGATAGAAGATTTAAATCAAATTGGAGCAATGGGATTGGTTAAGTCTATAAAGAAATTTGACACAAATTACAATGTTCAGCTATCTACATATGCTGTTCCTTTTATAATAGGAGAAATAAAAAGATATATACGAGATGACGGACGAATAAAAGTAAGTAGAAGCATAAAAGAATTGGCTGTAAAAATAAATCAAATTCAAAAAGAAGCAATGGATAAGAATGGAGAAGAATTAAAGGTAGAACAAATAGCAGAAATTTTAAAGGTATCAAAAGAAGAAATAGCATTAGCATTAGATGCAAACTCAGCAAGTGTGGTAACCTCGATTAATGAGCCGGTGTATAATGATAAATCTGGAAAAGAGCTTTGTATAGAAGATACAATTGCAAGTGATAAAGATGAAGAAAATAAGATTGCAGATAAACTTACAATAAAAAAATTAGTAGAAGAATTAAATAGTCAAGAACAAGAAATTGTAATGCTAAGATATTATAAAGGAAAAACACAGACAGAAGTGGCAAAAAAGCTCGGAATAAGCCAAGTTCAAGTATCTAGAATAGAAAAAAGAATATTATATTCTATGAAACAAAAATTGGTAATATAAATATTAGTAATTTGAATGGTTGTGAAAATGGTTGCAAAATTATAATTATTTTGCAACCAAGTTTGTGCCTATAAGAGAGGAATTCAATCAATTATGAGAAAATTGATATTAATTATAATGCTGATTATATTGGCTACATTTACAATACCAATTATATTTACAATTCGTTTTGGGGATGGAGAAAAAAACGTAAAAGAAACTGGAGGAACAGTAGAAAATATAGGAAACAATGAATTGGACGAAGAAAAAAAAGAAAATTTCGACCAAAATGGGGCGTCCCTAATGGGCGAAAATTATGAGTATAAGAGGTATGGTACAGTGAAGGTTTTGCATACCAAAGATAATAGCATAGAAGAAATGAAAATGGATGAGTACTTATTAGGAGTTGTTTCTGCTGAGATGCCGGCCGATTTTGAAGAAGAAGCGTTAAAGGCGCAAGCGGTTGTTGCAAGGACATATACAGTGTACAAAATTGAACATAACCAAAGTAAACATGGAGAAGCGGACATTTGCGATAACTCTGCGTGTTGTCAGGCATGGATATCTAAAGATGATAGGATGGTTAGATGGGATGAAGATAAAAGAGAAAGTAATTGGGAGAAGATAGAAAAAGCTGTGAGTTCAACTGCTGGAAAAGTGGTTACTTATAATGGAGAGGTAATAGACGCATTTTTTCATTCTAATAGCGGTGGAAAGACGGAAGAGGTGTCTAATGTTTGGGGTGGTAGTGACTTACCATATTTACAAAGCGTGGAGACATCTGGAGAAGATGCTTACAGTCAATATCAATCAGAAGCTACATTTACAAAAGAAGAATTTGAAAAAAAGATAAAGGATAAATATCCGGAGTTTACAATAGATTATAATGATGAAAATTGCATAAAAGTGATAGAATACACACAAGGTGACAGAGTTAAAACAATAAAAATTGGCAACTTGGAACTATCTGGGGTTGAGGTTAGAAGTTTATTAGCACTAAGGTCTGCAAATTTTACAACGCAAATAAGTGAAAATGAAATAAAATTCACTGTAAAAGGTTATGGGCATGGTGTTGGAATGAGCCAAACTGGTGCAGATAGCATGGCAAAACAAGGAAGCAATTATGAAGAAATTATAAAGCATTATTATACAGGAGTGGAAATTACAAATTTGTAAAGAAATTAGATTATAGCTATGAAATGATATTGCCAAAGGATTGAAAATTGTAGCAAGAATTATAGTAAATAAGAAGTCTGCAAAGTATGAGCAAACTAATTTGAAAAGCAACTACTTTTATATAGTAGAGTTACTAAAAAATGTATATATCTTGAAAATTTGGGAAAACTTATATTAATAAAAAATAAGGAGGAACCAAATGGATAGAAGAGGAAGAAGAGATGCAGATTCTAGAAAAGGTGTAAGTTTTTTTACATGGGGAGGTATAATTTTAATTGCAGTAATTGCATTTATTGTAGCGTACGTGTTGTATAGTAATAACTTATCAACACAAGCAAAAAACATAAACAATACACAAAAAATATCATCTACAGATAATAATAGAATGAATATGATAGGAAACACAGAAGCGGCAAGTAGTTCTATTGGTAAAAGCGTAAATGAACTTGAAAATACAACAAAAAGTACTACAAATACAGAAAATACAAATAAAATGGCAGTAAATACAAGCAAAAATGAAGAAAATAAAAATTTAAATAATAAGAATGAAAATAATAAAAATGAAAAAGAAGAAAAGCCAGATGCAACAAAAAATAATAATGTAAAAGAAAATACAGCAACCGAAAATGTAACAAATGTTGAACAAGTTGAGAAAACAAAAGACCCAACTTTTGCAAATCCAGTAGATGGTGAAAAAATTAAAGATTATTCGAGTGACAACTTAGTATATTCAGTAACTTTAGATGAATGGACTACTCATTTAGGAGTTGACTATAAATCAGAAAAGACAGATATAGTAAAAGCCTCAGCAGACGGAAAAATTAAATCAATAAAAAATGATCCAAGATATGGACTAACGGTTGTAATAGAACATACAAATGGATTTGAGAGTGTTTATTCAAATTTGTTAACAGCAGAATTTATAACTGTTGGAGAAGAAGTAAAACAGGGGCAAACCATTGCAACAGTTGGAAATACTGCAAGATTTGAAATTGCAGATGAAACACACCTTCACTTCGAAATAAAACAAAATGGAGAAAATGTAGACCCTAATATATATTTAAAATAATAAAAAATAAATCATTTACAAATATGTAATGCACACAAAAACTTAAACTTTGTGTTTGCTTTAGTATTGGTAAATGGTTTATTTTTATATAAAACCATTATTATGTAACAAGTATTATAAAATTGCTAAATTTTTCTATTGAAAAAACAAAAATGTTACTATATAATTATAAAATGCAGAGATATATAGTAAATAGAAAAAATATTAACCGTAAAAGGAGTAACGATGGAATCAAAAGAAAAAGAACAAATAAACGCAAGAAAGAAAAATATGCGAATTTATTCTGTACATAGAATGCTAACATTCGATTTACTATTTTACTATGCAATAAAGTTTTTATTTTTAACACAAGTAAAAGGTTTTACTGCAAGTGATATAGTGGTAGTGAGTGCATTCTTGGGCTTATTTAAGGTGTTATTTCAAATACCAATAACAGTTGTAATCGATAAAATAGGAAATAGAAGAAGTTTGATTATAGCAGATTTATTTCAAGCAACATCTGTTACAGTAATAATGTTATCAAATTCTTTACCAGTGCTAATTATTGGTAACTTGTTTGGAGCGATAGCAGTTGCAATGAAAGACGTGGCAGAACCGGGGCTTTTAAATTCATCAATACCTGATGTAAAAGAAAAGAGCCAAATATATTCTAAAATTGATGGAAAATCTGTTGGAAACTTTTATTACATTTCTGCTTTTTCAGCAATAGTGTCGGGATTTTTGTTTGATATAAATGGTTATATACCAATGACAATATGTGTAATAATATTGTTAATATCAGCATTACTTGCGACTGGTTTTACAGAACTTATACCAGTACAGAAACAAGAAGACATTAAAAAATATTATAAAACATATTTTAGAGATTTAAAATTAGCATTTTCGTTCATATTTAATTCGAGTAGATTAAAAGCATTAATGCTATTTTCGGGAGTAATGTATGGAATTATAATGGTTATGAACACATACGAAATGGGACTTCTAGATGAAATGGGATTATCAGCATCTATAACAGGAATTATATATGCTATAATGCAAATAGTTGCTGGAATATCATCAAAACATCATGAAAAAATACATCAAAAATATAAAAATAAAACATTATCAATTGTCGGAGTTTCATATACGATTGCATGTTTAATGGCAGGAATTATTGCTGTTACAGGGTTACCATATTGGCTAATTATAGGAATAATTGTAGCAACATATGCAGTACGTTATTTATCAACAGGTTTTTATTATGTGTTAATAAAAAAATATATAACGAATTTCACAAATGGAGAGGTTGCAAACAAAGTGTACTCTGCACACAGTTTCGTAATAGGACTTGGAAACCTAATAATATGCGCATTTGGAGCTATTATTTCATCAAACTTTAGTGTAAAACATTCAATGATAATATTTGGAATAGTATTTTTCACAATTATGATTTTAATATTAAATTATATGAGAACAAGAGTTGGACTTGATCCAAATTCTTATAGAAAAAAAGATATAAATTACAAGGAATACATAGGATTAAAATAGGAGTTGATATAATTATACTTTTGAAAAAAACACTTGACAGCTAGCCATAATACATATAAAATAGTATATGTAAAGTATAGCTAATATAAAAAATTATAGATAGATAATTAAATAAAATTTATATATTTAGAGAGAGTATTAGATATATATTTATGCACATTGAAAATTTAATAGAAAGAGGTGTTAGATTATGCAAATTATAATTGATATCGCCATTTTTCTAGTCTCAGCAATCATTTTTACCTTTGTAGGTATGGCAATAAGAAAAAAAGTAGCAGAATCAAAATTAGGAAGTGCAGAGGAAGAAGCAAGAAAGATAATTAACCTTGCACAAAAAGAAGCCGAAAACAAAAAGAAAGAAGAAATTTTTAAGGCTAAAGAAGAGATCATGAACAGTAGAAAAGATCTTGATAACGAGATTAGAGAAAGAAGAAGCGAAGTACAACAACAAGAAAGAAGATTATTACAAAAAGAGGAAAATCTTGAAAACAAAATGGAGCACATTGAGAGAAAGGAACAAGAAATCGAAAACAAGAAGCAAGAGCTTGAAAATAAGAAACAAGAAATATCAAAAACTTTGGACAAGCAAATGCAAGAGCTTCAAAGAATTTCAGGATTATCTAAGGAAGAAGCAAAAAATCAATTACTTGCAGATATGGACAAGCAATTAACTTTAGAAAAAGCAAACTTAATAAAGGCTGCAGAAAATAAGGTTAAAGAAGAGTCTATAAAAAATGCGAGAGAAGTAATTGGATATGCTATTCAAAAATGTGCGGCAGACCATACAGCAGAAACAACTGTATCTATAGTTCCACTACCAAACGATGAAATGAAAGGTAGAATAATAGGAAGAGAAGGAAGAAATATCCGTACATTAGAGACTTTAACAGGAGTAGATTTAATAATTGATGATACACCAGAAGCAGTAGTAATATCTGGATTTGATGCATTAAGAAGAGAAATTGCAAGAATAGCTCTTGAAAAATTGATGGAAGATGGAAGAATCCACCCAGCAAAAATTGAAGAAATGGTTGAAAAGGCAAAAGAAGAAGTTGCTGAAACAATCAAGGAAGAAGGAGAAAGAGCTTGCATGGAAACAGGCGTAATTGGACTTCATCCAGACATCGTAAACTTGCTAGGAAAATTAAAATACAGAACAAGCTATGGTCAAAATGTATTAAACCATTCAATAGAAGTTTCTAACTTAGCAAGAATTATGGCAGACGAATTAGGATTAGACCCAAAACTTGCAAGAAGAGCAGGATTATTACATGATATTGGTAAGGCACTAGACCATGATGTAGAAGGAACTCACGTTCAAATTGGTGTAGATATTCTTAAGAAATACAAAGAAAATCCACTAGTAATAAATGCAGTAGAGGCTCACCATGGAGATGTAGAACCACAAACAGTAGAAGCTGTTTTAGTTGCTGCAGCCGATGCAATATCTGCTTCAAGACCGGGAGCTAGAAGAGAAACACTTGAAAACTACATCAAGCGTTTAGAGAAGCTAGAATCAATTGCAGACTCATTCAAAGGAGTTGAAAAATCATTCGCAATTCAAGCCGGTCGTGAAGTTAGAATAGTTGTAAAACCAGAACAAATTTCAGATGCAGACATGACAATTCTTGCAAGAGATGTTGCTAAAAAAGTAGAAGAAGAAATGGAATATCCAGGACAAATAAAAGTAAACATCATAAGAGAAACAAGAGTTGTAGACTACGCAAAATAAATTTAAAAGACGAGGGAAGCCTCGTCTTTTTTTGTTTGTACAATTAGTGTACAATTCGGTACAATCCGGGGACGGAGAAAAAATGTACTAAAATGTACATGAAATAAAACTGTAATGTAAATTTAATAAAAATGCAATATAATTTTACCGTAATATAGTATATAATAAAGAAAAATGTATTATAAGGGAAGATTATGAATATAGAAAAAAGTCTAATTATGCTTGGAATTATTCCAACTAGAAAGTTTGAGTTTAATGAAACAAATTATATAGCTAAGGCCGTTGCCGAGAAGCTGGCAGATAATATACACGAACTCGGAGATTCGTATAATGAATTATATATGCGAATTTATAATTGTAATATGAGTTATGCTCAAATTGCACCTAAATTTGGAAACGTTGTGTATTTTTACCCTAATAATACGTTATACTTTGATGAAAAATTTGACATAGTCAAAATTGATGAGAAGGTTATTCAAGAATGTGTTCATTATCTTCAAAATTTCAGGAAGTTTGATGGAAGTGAGCAAAGAATAGGAGTTTGTAATTTTGCAGAATTTAAAATATATTGCTTAGGACTTAATGAAGCTGTCACACAATACATTGCTTCTAAGGCTATTGGAGAAAAGCCACATAGGAAGAATAATGAAAGTATATCGATTTATACAATAAATGATAAATATTATCCATATCTTACGAGCTTAGTAATACAGTTGTTATTCTTTGTAGGAGAGAAGAATCTTATAAAGAGTGCGATAGATGGAACAGTAGATTTTGAAAATGATTTGTATAACACATTCGAAGGAAATACAAATAAGATTTTATCAAACTTTGATGCTATTCTGGATGAAAATAATGAAGAAAAAAGAAGTGAAGAGAAGATAATACAGCTATATATGGAAACACAAAAAATGATGTGCATGACTTACTTTGACAAAATTTATATCAGAATTGATACATTAAAAGAAATAGAAGAGTATACACATAAATTAAATGAGTATGGTAAAATAGTAGGCAGAATGCTTGAAAACAATGAATTAAATGATGAAATCAACGAATATACAAATAAGATGGAAAGCAAATTAAATAAAAAATATATAGATTTGTATGCAAAGCAGTCTAAACATTCGTTAATAGTAGTATATCAAAATAAGTTATTAAACTTTTTTAGAAGAATTGCAAATTGGATTGGAAACAGAGCATAAAAAGCGTTTATATGTGAAAATTTATATGTTTGAAAAGTTGACAGTTCTTTTCAAATTACAAAAATAAAATGTTGCTATAGAAGGCAACATTTTTTTCTCATATATTTTAGTGTTTACAATTTATGATTCATATATTTGTAAAACATGAATATCTATATTAAAAAAAGAAGGATAAAAAATTCAAAATAAATACGCTTAATGCAACACGCCAAGTTGTTTTCCAAGTTCTAAAAAAAACATGCTTTGCAATAGAAAGACTATAGTCTTTTTTTACTGTTAATGCTAAACAATTAACGTTGTTATTTTCGGCTTCTAATGAATTTTCAACACTGGAGTTATTCTGTAGTTCTGAATTGGTCTCAAATATAGATGTGTCTGTTATTTGAGAAGCCGAGATTTCCGGTGTGGAACTGCAGTCAAGTGTTGAGGCATTAGCTGAGTTTTGATTAACTGGCTCTTGCTTGCTGTTTAATTCGGAAGCAAATTGAGCATTATCATTATGTTCTTTTAATTCCAAATCTGTGGCATTATTAACCATAATTTTGAATCCTTTCTTTTGATTTATAAATTTGTAATTAAATTATAACATAGTAGCGACAAATGTCAATAAAAAGTGACAAAGAATGATACGCAAAATATGAAAAAGAATGTAGTATTAATTTAAATTATGTAGACTAATTATGAAAAAAACAGGACGATGTAAAAAATATATATTTTATACTAAAAAAGGGAGAAAAAAGGCTGTTTTTATTGACTTATTTTACCATTTGTTATATAATGCGGCTGTAAAAATATTTTTTAGAAAGGAAAATATATGAGATGAAAGCAAAAAAAATCATGGCAGTACTTGTAATAGCAATAATGCTGATAGGAATTGTTAGTGTACCAGTACTTGCGTCAACTAATGAAAAAGTAATCTTAAAGAATTCCGATAATGAATATTTAATTTATTTCAAAGAATTCTGCCGAAAAGAGTTTCAATTTGCAATCAGCAAAGACAGCAAAACAGCAGAAGCAGATCTAAACTTTGTTAATTCTGCAAAAGACCAACCTGCATCAGCAGCAGGAACATTAAATGTAGCTTACATAGATGAAGCTTCATTTGAAAGCATCTTCGGAAAAAATCCAACAAGCTTAGTAGCTTATATTTGGGTAAAAGATGCTGAAGACAATACAGTAATTAAAGCAGACAAACTTGATTTAAACGAAGCGGTAACAGATAAAATGATAGAGACAGTGAACGGAACAACAAAAAGAATTGATGTTGATACAGAAAAGCAATATCAAAGAAATGTAGTAGAGGACGGAGTAAGCAAAACTGTAACAGTAGGAAAAGTAGTTCTAAATGAGAAAGAAGGAGCTAAGTACTCATATGTTCTAACAAAGTTAGACGACAAAACTACAGGTGCAAATAAACTATTTGAATTAGCAGACACGTTAAAAAACAGCATAGATGATACATACACAAATTTAAGCCTAAGCAAACAATTCTATGACTTGTATGTTAAATTAATGCCAAGCAATTCAGAATGGACAGCTGTAGAAAATTCAGAAATACTTCAACCAGAAAATACTGTTGAGGGAGACAAATATATTGTATACATCAAAGAAACAAAGGGTAATGATGAAACAGTAGACGCTAAATTCTTAACATGTGTATATAAAGAAGATGCAGGTGTTGATAAAGAAGAGAAAACTATTACAGAAACTGTTAAATTACCAGTAACATTCGATAGTGGAGCAATTTTATTTACAGTATTAGGAATTATAATTATTGCATTAGCAATATTCGTATTTATAAGAATTAAATCTAATAAAAAAGATGAGAACAAATAGTTATGAAAAAGGTCTATAATCTTATAATTGCCGTATTAATTGTAGCACTAATCGTAGTAGTAGCAATGATTGTTATAAGATATGGTGGCAATTATTTAAACGAAAAAGAGGTTTCAGCCTCACTTGAAACAATAGAAGAAGAGTTAAATAAAGAAGAAACACAGCAATCTGAAAGTTTGCCGGAGTTAGAATTTAAAGGATACAAGATAGAAGGAATAATAGAGATTCCAAAGATTAATATCAAGTATCCTATAATTGACCATACAAACGAAGAAACGATGAAAGTTTCTATAACAAAGTTCTGGGGACCACAAGCAAACGAAATTGGAAACTACACAGTAGCAGGGCACAACAATAAAGATGGCACGATGTTTGGAAAAACAAAATATTTACAAATAGGTGACAAAATAAAATTAACAAACCTAAAAAATGAAACCATTGAATATGAAATATTTAAAATATATTCAATAGATCCAGACGATGTAAGTTGTGTAGAAAGTGTGGAAAACGGTACTAGAGAAATCACTTTAATAACGTGTACAAACGGACATAAGAATAGATTAGTAACTAAAGCAAGACAAATTTTATAATTTTTAAAATATGGGGGTAAAAAAATTGAAAGCGAGAATTAATTATAGGAGCAAAAGAACCATTATAATTATAAGCATAGCAGTAGTTCTATTAATAGCAGCAATCGCTGGTACAGTTGCCTTTGTAAAAGGTAATAGAGATTCAGCAGCTGCAATGACAGACGATAACCCTGTAACATCACAAAATGATGGAACAAATGCAGGCTTACCTAATAATGGAGATCAAAACAATGGCAGTGATCAAAATAACGATGGAACAACATTGCCAACAGATGGAGACAACACAAACCCAGCAGATTCAAACAATAATGATAACAACGGTAGTACCACAAATGATGGAACTACTGGTACAAATGGTGCCAATGGATCTACAACTGGGACAACAAATGGAGCAAACACAGGCGCTAATGCTGGAACAACAACAGGAACTACAACAGCAGGTAACAATGGTGCAAACGTTCCAAACCAAGATTACACACAAACAACAACAGTTATAACAGAAAATCCTTGGGAGACAAAAGAAGTAGGCTGGAGCCCAATAAGCGTTGCAGCATATACAGCAGCATCAAAATTAAAAGTACATAAACCAGACCTAGACTTACAAAAATATGCTTATTTAGATGGAGATTCTTTAGAAGAACTACCAGTAAATACAGCTGCACAAAAAGGTGAAACAATCACTTATGTTATAAAAATAACCAATAAAGGTAACGAAGACACAAATGGAATCCGTACAATAGATTCAATACCAGAAGGAACAGAACTTGCTTCTATTTCAGAAGGTGGGGCACTAAACAATGACGGAAAAATTGTATGGAAAAACGATATAAAAGCAGGAAAAACTGTAACAGTATCATTCAAAGTAGTAGTTACAGCAGACTCTATAGATTTAATTAACAACATAGCAAAAGTAAATGGAGAAGAAACACCAGAAACAAAAACTCCAGTAATAACAGCAAACAAAACAGCACAAGTTGTTACAATAGTAGACAAAGAAGAAGTTCTAGAAAACAGAGATGCAAAAGTTGGAGAAACAATTAGATACACAATTACTGCAAAAAACACAACAGAAGTTGATGGAACAACAGTAATAAAAGATAGCATTCCAGATGGCACATCTTTTGTAGATGGAACAATAACAGAAAAAGGAAACTTTGATAAAGAAAATGGAACAATTACATGGAATAACGTAGTTGTACCTGCAAAAGGAGAGGTTTCTGTAAGCTTTGACGTTGTTGTAAATGAAAAAACAACAGCAGGAGAAGTTGTAAAATCAGTAAGCAATACTGCAACAGTTGGAAACACACCAACAGAAGAAGTTGAAACAAAAGTTGCAAATATTACAGGAACAAAATCTGTGGATAAGACAGAAGCAAAAGTTGGTGAAACATTAACATACACAATTACTTTAACAAACAGCGGAAATGGTGATGGAAAAGTAACAGTAACAGATAGAGTACCAGAAGGAACAACAATAAAAGATTCAGAAATCAATGGTTACGATTCTAAAACAAATATAATGATATGGAAAGATGTTGAAGTTAAGGCAGGAAAATCAGTAGAACTTACATTTGAAGTTATTGTAAATGATAACACAAGCATAGTAAAGAATAAGGCTTATGTTGATGAAAACAAGATACCAGATGAACCAGAAACATCTGTAAAACATCATTACACAGTTGAACACTATACTGAAAATCTTGATGGAACATATTCAAAAGTTGAAAAAGATACAGTAGTTAGTGAAGATGTTGAAATAGGAACTAAGGTAAGCTACAAGATTAATAACTACGACGGCTTTACATTTGATGAAAGCAAAACAGAAAATAAAGATGCTACAGTGCCAGATAATAACAATTTAATTGTAAAATTATATTATGCAAGAAGAAATGACTTGAGTTATACAGTATATTACAAAGAGCAAGGAACAGAAAAAGAACTTGCAGGTGCAAAAGTAGTAGACGGTCAAACATTTGGAAATGTTGTAACAGAAAATGCAATTGATATTGATGGATATAATAAAGTAAATCCAACAAGTGCAGACATAACAATAACAACAGGAACAAATGAGCATACATTCTATTACACAAAGAGAAATGACTTAAGTTATACAGTAAATTACTTAGAAAAAGGTACAAACAATGTATTACATGAAGCAAAGACAGTTGGAAATCAAACTTTCGGAACAGTAGTATCAGCATCAGTAACAAATGATGCAATAGAAAAACCAGAAGCAATAGATGGATATAATTGTGTAGAAGTAGATAAAGAAACATTAACAATAGGAACAAGCACAAATGAAATAAACTTCTATTACACAAAGAGAACTGACTTAAGTTATACAGTAAATTACTATTATAATGGAGAATTAAAGCATAGTGTAACTTTTGATAATATGGAATATCTTGATGAAATATCAGGTGTTGAAGAGATGCCAAAATATAATGGAGTAACATATACTAAATATGATTTAAAAACATCAAGTGCAAATGGATTATTACCTTTAATAATTGGCACAGGATCAAATTATATTAATGTATATTATGGTACACCAAATGTAACAATAAGCAAGAAAGTAAATAAAACTGCAGTAAAAGTTGGAGATACATTACACTATACAATTAAAGTTACAGAAACTAGAGGATTTGTAGATGCTTCAGGAGTAAATGTAACAGATCCAATTTCAGAGGGACTAGAAAATGTTAGAAATATAACTCACAATGGAAAACTAAATGAAGGAAATGTTGAGTGGAACAATTTGGCAATAACAAAGAATTCAAGTATAACACTAGAATTTGATGCAACAGTTAGTGCTGCTACAATAGGAAAAACGATTTCAAATACTGCAAATTTAGGTGGCACAATGAGTGGAGATAGTAATACAGTAACAACAACTGTATCTGAATTAAAAGCTGCAGTAAAAGAAGTTAAAAAAGGAACAACTGGAAAAGACGCTGTGAATATTGTACTTGTAATGGATTTATCATATAGCATGAAGTCAAACAAAACATCAGATGGAGTTACAAGACTAGATGCCGCAAAAACAGCTGCAACAAAATTCATAAACTCTATATATACAAAGGATCCAAAATCTAAAGTTACAGTAACAGTATTAACGTTTAACACGGCAAATCCATTAACTACTATTAAATATGTGGGAACAGAAAGATGCACTAATAATAATATATGGCATCTACATTTGAATTGTAAAAATATAGATGGGGTTTGGTATTCTAACTGGAAAGAACAAAAAGTTGCAATTCCATATTCAGGAACTTCAAAACTTGGATTTGCAGATAAAACTAACTACGGTGCATTGGTAAACGAAATAAATAATATATCGTTACCAGCTGAGAATCCGGATGAGGGACTTGGAACAAATGTATCAGCTGCATTAGATTTAACAAAAACAACTATAGGGGACTTAAAGGATAATCATTCTGAAAATTCTAACGTAGTAATATTATTATCTGATGGTGCTCCAACAACAAGTTATTCAGGAAATTCTAGTTGGAATAATTATGAGGGATTAAGAAATCAAGCTTCAGAAATTAAAGGAAATCCTATAACAACAGAGTTCTATTCTATTCAATTTGGAACTGAAGATGGAGCATATGACTTGTTAAGGGCAATGTCATCAAATAATACTGTTTACACATCAAATAGTATAGACTCATTAGTTAAAAACTTTACTAACATATTGGATCAAAATACAACAAAAGACCCAATAGACACAGTAAACGGAAAATATACAACTACATTATCAAATCCTTTAGTAGTAGATGCTGACAATCCAATAACAGTAACTTATAAAGGAACAACATTATTTACATGCACAAGTTTGCCAAACAACGGATTAACATACGATTCTACAACAAAGACTATATCATGGGATATAAATGCATGGAACGCAGTTGAAGGCCATACTAAAGTAACTACGAATGACATTGTTATACAGTGCTATGTAGAAAGATAATGTAAAACATAATATTTTACAAAATAATAAAACCTATCAATTTTAAGTTGATAGGTTTTATTCATGTTAATGGGCATTTTAAGTAGTATGGTGTCATTTTAAATATATAGTAAAAAAATAATAGAACCGCTGTAATATCAGTGACTATAATTTAATTTTTGGTTATTTTTATATGTTTTGCATTCGTAAGATTTTCTTTAGAATTTATATTTATTTTTTTAGTACTATTAGAAAGAACTTTGCTTACATAAGTATCAAATGATATAATGTCAGATTGGTTTTCATCAAGTAATGTTACAGTTAAATGCAAATCAGAGATATCTTCCTCAGAAGTATTATCTAAAAATACAGATACCTTGGTTTGGTTTGGATTTGATGTGTCTATTTGAAAATTTTTTATTTCTAAGTACTCTAAATTTTCTACAGTATTTGTAGTTTCCTCAACAACTTCTAAATTCTCAATATTAACTTCATTAAGAGCTTCATTTGAAAATATGGTATTTTCAACTTTTGACGAGGTGTTTTTACTATTTTGGCTATTAAAAAAAGTATATATAGAATCTCTAAAATGATATAATAATAACAAAATAATTACAATAATCAAAAAAATAAATACAGGTAAAATATTAAATTTGTGACTGCTATTATTTGAAGAATTATTAGCAGAATGTCTTCCTTTACTCATGTTTAATCCCCCTTTGAACAGTATATATAATACAATGGATTTTCTATAATGTCAAATAAAGTAGAAAATATTGGAAAAAACATATTGAATAAGATAGAATACAAAAATGTGATTTTAGAGTATGATTAATATAGAAAGCAGTATATTATTAATAGGAGATGATTATTTTGGAGAGGTTTATAATAGAAAAATTAAAAGAATGGAAAGACAGTAAATATAGAAAACCATTGTTTTTAAGTGGAGCAAGACAGGTAGGTAAAACCTATATTTTAAAACAATTTGGAGAAGAAAACTACGAAGGAGTCGCATACTTCAACTTTGACCATGATGAAGATTTGTATAATTTATTTGAAAATACCAATATCACACACTTCATTTCCAGTTGGAAAAGTAGAATTTATGAATATGTATCCAATGACATTTAGTGAATTCTTGCTTGCAGATAATGCAAAAAAATTTGGTTGACTATATGCAATCATTAGAAAAGGTTGAAAAAAACCAGATATATTTTTCAATCAATTAGAAGATATTGTAAATGTTATTTCAATAATATATTTTTTCAACATATTGCCCCAAAAACCGAACTTTATAAACAACAAAGTATATTTAATTACAGTAGTAGTTGGTTTTGCTTTCAAAATGATACAACCATCATTCTTTTTATCAGGAGAAATTTTATTAAGTTTGTGTTCATTGACTGTAGTACCATATTTTTATAATTATTATGAATTATCAAAGAATAAATAACAATGGAAAATACTATTGTCGAGTTATTGACAAGTTGCAAAAGCTATAATTATAATAGAATAAAAAAAGGAAAAATTATGATAGATAAGCAAGAGTTACACAAAATATTTTCAGAGATGCGAAAAGGTAATAATTCACAATTTGAAATTCTATATAAAAATTATAATCAATTGGTTTATAAAATTGCATTTTCTATATTGAAAAACAAAGAAAATAGTGAAGATGTGATGCAGACTGTTTTTGCAAAGATATGTAATTTAAAGACAGAACAGTTACCAAGTTCAAAAGAAGCAACTTGGTTATATGCTGTTACGAAGAATGAAGCACTTACATTTCTAAGAAAAGAAAAGACGAATATTTCATTAGAGGAAGCCTACAACATAGACACAGGCAAAGAATGCAAAGAACTTCAAGATATTGTAGATACAGAAAAATACAACAAAATAATAAGTGGATTATCACTTAAAGAAAAAGAAATTGTATCGCTAAAAATAGTCGGAGAATTGTCTTTTAAAGAGATAGCAAGAATTTTGAATGAGCCAATCGGAACCGTTCAATGGAGATATTACAAGGCTTTGAATAGCTTGAAACTATTACTTGGAAATATCAGCATGTTTATTGTAGCATTAACATTATATATTTGTTCTACACAGTACAAAAAGAGTGAAAATGTAGAGCTAGCAAATGAAACTTCAAGGAATTCTCAAACAACCGAAAAATCAGAGAGTAAAGATGATACAATACAGGAAAACAAAAAACAGGAGCAACTCGATAATGCACAAACAGACAGTAAAGATATAATTGAAAATGTTATAGAAAATAATGAAAATAATACGGTAGAAACAATTGAAATACAACCCAAAGATGAAAAAATGCACAATATAACAAGCAACATATTCTTGTCTTTTGCATCAATATTTTTAGTGCTAACTTTAATATTTGCAATAATTTTTACAAAACACCAACAAAATAGAACCAATTCTACATCTAAATAGTAGAAAGAAAGGAAAGGTGTTACGTATGAAAAAGAAAATTATACTAATAATTATTGTGTTAATCGTTATTACTTTAGCAGGAGGAGTATATTATAAAATAAATCATCAGGAAAACTCGAAAAACTTAAGTGAGGAAAATGATTCACAAAATCGCAATGAGGAGATTTCAACAAATAATGAGCCTAAGGTAGATTCTTATGGATACAGAGCTTTATCGGAACTTCCACAAGATTATTCGTTGGAGCAGGCGATTGATGACGGCTGTGTAGTAATTACATATAATAAAATTTACGGTAAAGACAAACTTGATAAATTTATTGAAAACACAAAAATAAATTCTCAAGAGAGAAAAGAGGATAAAATAAGAATTGTACAGTTTACTGTTGAGGGCGATTTGATTATAAAGGATCTAGAATACAAAAAAGAAGAAAGATTAGACGACTGCTTTAAGTTGGATAAAACGGGCTATATTCTAACTGTGGATAATACTAGAGATAAGTTTTCGGCAGATGAGGATAGAAAAATTGCAGTTGATGATGATATACCAGCAGTTTTCTATGGGATAATCAAGGAAGAAAAAGATGATGACATACATATTGTATTAGCTTTGTATGCAGAAATAGATTACGCAAGTGATGCTGCAAAGATATACAAAGCAATTGAGGTTTGTGAGTACAGAAAGAGTATAGAAGATAGCGAAGTAACAATAATGGAAGAATAATGTATAATAATTTTAATAATCTAATAAAATGACAGAAAAATTAAGAAAATATATATTATAACAAAAGTATTTAAAATAAAGGAGAAAATCACTAATTATATGAGTTTTCTCCTTTTACTAATGACTTACATAGCATTTATGCTATGGACACTAATGTAATAATATTATATGAAAAAATCAAGAATATATACAATAAAAAAACGATAGCTTTTTAGCTATCGGAATATAATGATTACGTTCTTTTTAGAACGGACACTAATGTTTTAGTAATTTTATTATAAAACAGTCATGAAAAAATGTCAAGAAAAATTTAAAATTTTATTCATTTTTCAAGGGTTTTAACCTATATAAAATTTCAAGTTGTGAATTGATTTCGGTCCAGTCATTTTTAGAAATAACCACTAATTTTCCTTTTCTTCTAAATGGATCCGTAATTCTTATTTTGCTAACAACTTTTAATTGTTCAACTAAAACAGTAGAATCGATTTTCTCTAAGTCAACGTGAAACCATAATTCATCATTTAACCTTTTAGTTGTTAAAGGAAGAATTGTACAAATTGGAGAATTCTTAGAGGATCTTAATATTAAAACTGGCCTTAATTTGTTTTGTTCACTACCAATGTTTACACCTAAATTGCACCAGTAAATAAAATTATTGTATATTGGAAATTGTGGGAGCTTCCCGTTATACCTTAAATATGTTTTTTCTTTAGTCCACTCAGAAAATTGAATTGCATCAGGAGTATTAATAGTATCTAGAAAAATTTTGGCTTCTTCGAGATTATTGTGGATTTCTGTATTCATAATATCACCTCACTTTTTAGTATAACATATTATAAAAAACAAGTAAACAAAAGTTCGTAATATTTTATGCAATATTTTTTTATAAGATAGAATCCACTTTGTAAATTACCAAGGACTAGACCGTTCGATTAGTGAAAAATCAAAAAAGTTCTCCCATTATTTAGAAAAGTATGATATAATGCTTTTGAAATAAAGGGAGATTTTAGTTTAGAATAATTTCACAACTAATATGTCTTAAATAAATTAAAAAGGGAAAATTTTATGGAAAAGGTAAAAGATTTTTTTAACAGGCTTACGTCGAATTACAAAACGTACGTAAAACAGTACATGGCAACAAATATAGTAATAATTATTGCAACACTTGTGTTTACATTTGCAAATTTTAATGCATGGAGCAAGTTTTTAACTTCGTTTGCGATTATTGCTGTAATTGCTGCCATTAATTTCTTTGTGGCTGAGTCATATTTTAAGAAGAAAAGTGCAAGAATTTATTCGTACATTATAGGATTTGCAATTGCAGGTATATTCGAAAGATTTGTTAATTATAATGCTTTCGGAACAAGTATATACAGAATTTTAATAGGATATTCCATAGTAGCTTTTTTAATAGGTCTATTTAAAGTTATAAAAAATTCTGGGCTCGAATTATCAAAATATTGTACCAGATCTTTCAAAAATTTATTTGGAACAGGTGTAATATATGGAATTTTAGTTGTAGGATTTATTTTAATAATGACAATAGCAATCAGCTTGCTAACTCCAGGCAAAGATTATGAACCAGTAATGAGGGCGCAAATTGCAATATTTGGCTTGTTCTTAGTTCCAGCAACTTTGCTATCAATAACAAACACAGAAGGCGAAAGCTCTAAGTTTATAGAAGCGGTAATTTCATTTGTGT
>ENA-OPNW01000402-OPNW01000402.1-human-gut-metagenome-genome-assembly--contig:-NODE-402-length-28567-cov-3.164247_pt1 | contig 28567 bp, 30 predicted proteins | sample MGYA00241540_ERZ501777 | MGnify/ENA primary metagenome ERZ501777 (study PRJEB25962, sample SAMEA2042615) | human gut metagenome | biome: human gut; feature: human-associated habitat; material: faeces...
CCCTTTTTGGGCGGAGCTTAAATACAATTTTGGAGACGGAGAAAGAAATGTTCTAAAAAAGAGCTCAAAAAATGTATAAAACTAAAAAATATATAAATAAAAACTCAATAAAGTTCGCCCAAAAAGGGGCGTCCCTATTGGGCGAAAAGAAAGGACAAAAAAATGAAAGTATTAGTTTTAAATTGTGGTAGTTCATCACTAAAATATCAATTGATAGATATGGACACAGAAGAGGTTATGGCAAAAGGAACTTATGAGAGAATAGGAGAGCAATCTTTTGTTACTCATAAAGTTAATGGAGAAAAATTTAGATTTGATCACCCTGTAAAAACACATAAGGAAGCAATCGATTTTATGACAGAATTATTATTAGACCCTAAATACAATACAATAAAGAGTCTAGCTGAGATTGACGGAATTGGTCACAGAGTTGCTCAAGGAGCAGACAAGTTTAGTTCATCAGTTATAATTGATGAAGATGTAATAGCAAAAATTGATGAATGTGCTGCTTTAGCACCAGTTCACAACAAGGCTGCTATAACAGGAATTAGAGCTGCTATGGAAGCAATGCCAGGCAAACCAAATGTAGCAGTATTTGATACAGTATTCCATCAAACAATTCCAGAGGAAAGATATACATATCCAATTCCATACAAATATTATGAAAAGTATGGAATAAGAAAATATGGATTCCATGGAACATCTCATAAATATGTTTCAGCAAGAATTGCAGAGCTTTTAGGAAGACCAGTAGAAGAGTTAAAAACAGTAGTATGCCATTTAGGACAAGGTGCAAGCTTATGTGCAGTTAAAGGCGGAAAAAGCGTTGATACAACAATGGGACTAACTCCACTTGGAGGAATACCTATGTGTGCACGTTCTGGAGATTTGGATCCATCAATAGTAACATATTTAATGAAAAAAGAAAATCTAACACCAGATGAGATGGAATTAATACTAAACAAAGAATCTGGAATATTAGGACTTTCAGGAGTATCAGCAGACTTTAGAGACATAGAAGCTGAAGCTGCAAAAGGAAACAAGAGAGCAGAACTTGCAATAAGTGCTTATGCATACAAGGTAGCACAATACATAGCTCAATACATAGTTTCACTTGGAGGACTAGATACAATCGTATTCACAGCAGGAATTGGAGAAAACCAATATAATGCAAGAAGAAGAATATGTGAAAACTTAAAATGCTTCGGAGTAGAAATAGATGAAGCAAAGAACCATGAATTCAGAGATGAAGGAAGAATATCTTCTCCAAATTCGAAAGTAGAAGTTTGGGTAGTTCCAACAAACGAAGAGCTAATGATAGCAAGAGATACAAAAGATTTAATATCCAAATAAATACCCGACTATGGACGAAATGTTAATATATTACGCACAAATCAATTTCATAAAAATTCGGTAGGTCGCTCTTGGGCGAACCCCTTCGGCTTCTCAGAAGGTGAACCTGGCCTTATAAAAAATGCAATTTGGTTTGCATGTAATAATATAAAAATATAAAAAGTGAAAGCCGACTGTTAAAGCCAGCTTTCACTTTTTGATTACTTGGAATTGCCAGTAGTAAGCTCTTGGAAGTCGTAAACATTTACGAACGACCCTTTAGGAATAGTAAAACGAATTTCTGTAACGTATTTTATTTCATCTTGTATTTGAAAGCATCCACTAAGTGAATCAAACTTATCTTTGTAGTTAGTCCAATACTCTACCTTGGGTTCAACCGTATCATCTTCATATACAACTATGAATACAGTGTTAGGCTTATAATCAGACAAATTAACACTTACTGGGACTATTCCTCCGTCCTCTCTTTGATAACAATACCGATATATTGTTGACTCTGTTGTTTTAACATTTCCAGAACCGAGCAAATATAGGTCAGCATTTATGTCTTTCTGTCTTTCAACTTGTACTGTTACCAATTTGTGACTGGTAGCAAGATGTAACTCGTACTGTGGAGCTGTTTCAATGATGTCTGCTATCATTGTTATCACTAATGAAACTATTATACATCCGAACATGATAGCAACAAGATTGGCATCTGAAATCCGTTTTTTCATACTAATCCTCCTTAAAAACGCATGAAAATGTCGATACATTTATTATAACATAGATTCACATAATTTTCAACACTAAAATAGTTGCCAAAAGTGCAAAATCGTAGTAAAATAGTGATATTGAGCCATATATAACAAAATTAGATTCTCAAATTACAATTGTAAGGAGGAAAAACAATGATAATCATTTAGTAAGTTCGAAATGTTGGTAACACAAGATGAAAGGAGAACTTATTATGGCACATGGCGGACACACTGGAGGAGCACGGTCTCATTCACATGTACATCATTATGGTGGTGGATATGGTAGAGGCGGAGGATATGATAGCCTTGGAGTTATAATGCTGGAACTTATTTTTTCGATAGGCCTTTGCATTGTAGCTGCATTTCTTGTTTTTGACATAACTGGTGCAGATGAAATTGGAGGGAAAAAGCCCCTTGAAGGAAAATACGAAATTGTGCAGTATTTGCATGATGATAGTAATACTTTTTCTAACCAAGAAGAATTGGTTCAAGGATTGGAATATCTTAAAGAAAAGACAAATATTCAAATGATTGTTATGACAACCACTGAAAAATTGTCTGATAAAAAAGCTGTGGAACAGTATTACCTTTTGGTAGAAGATGAAGCACATGTACTTCTTATTGTACCGCCGGAAGGTTCTAGACATCCATTTTACTATGCAATTGGAGATGATGCAGATTCTGTAATAAACGACAATGCAATTTCGTATTTGGTTGATCAAGTAGAAAATTCGCGAAATGGAGAATATTGGAAACAGGAATTATACAGTTTTGCGGATAAACTACTCGAACAATCTAAATCAGAAAAAAAGGCAACATAAAAGGGGAAATATTATATGAGATCAATAAAAAAATTTTTTAAAAAGACTTTTCGGTACGATTTAGATAGAGCTCTTTTTATTGCATGTTGCATGCTTGTATGTTTAATGATATATGGCATTTTAGCAACGGTGTTTCCACATTATGATATTGGAGGCAAAAAACCTCTTGAAGGAGAATACAAAACTGTGCAGTATTTGCATGATGACGATATTTTCTCAAACCAAGAAGACTTAATTCAAGGCCTAGAGTATTTGAGGGAAAAGACTAACGTTCAGTTAGTTATTATGACAACTGACAGAAAACTTTCCTATGGTGATGCTGTAAGAGAATACCACTTAACCTTTGAAGATGAAGGACATATTTTGCTTATAGTGCCTCAAGAAGGTTCTATACGTTTCCGTTATGCCATTGGTGCTGACGCTAACAAAGTTATAAATAGTGAGGCCATGGATTACCTTATTAAAAACGTAAGGCATTCACGTGACGGAGAGTATTGGAAACAACAATTGTACGACTTCACGGATGAACTCGTAAAAAATGATTAAAGCTGTGTTAAACAGCAAGTTAAAACAATGGGAGCATTTGATACAAAAGCAAATACTCCTGTTGTTTTTTTATTAAAAATGATTTATAATAGACATAGATTTTTGATAAATTGTTTTTAAATTAAAAGCTAATATATTCCTTGTACTTTGCAACAACAAATTAATTTTAAAAAATAAGGTCAAGCTCGCCTTTCGAGGAGCTTTGCTCCGACCAAGAGCGCATACCGAAATTTTTAAAAATTACTTTGTTGGTCGCAAAATATAATATATACTTTTCTTTAAATATAAAAAATATAATTTATAAATTTCGCCCATAAATGGCGAGAAACAAAGGAACGAAAATATGATAAATACAGATGGAAATCCAGATTTTTTAAATGCATTTTTGGACTATACGACCTCGATTCTAAACAAATCGCCTGGTACGGTAAAAGAATACAATTATGATTTAAATAGATTTTTGAAATATATAATGTATCGTTTTAAATTAACAGATGAGAAAAATTTTGATGCTATAGATATTCATAATATGGACTTAGAAACACTAAATAGAATAAAACTAGACGATATACATGCATATTTGTTTTATTTGGCCAATAGTTGTCAAAGTAAACCAGCAACAAGAGCTAGAAAAACGGCTAGTATTAGGGTGTTCTTCAAATATATGTCGCAAAAAGCTGCAAAGCCAATGGATCATAACCCAGCACTAAATTTAGAGTCACCTAAAATAGGAATACGTGTTCCTAGATACCTTTCTTTAGAGGAAAGTAAAAAACTTTTAGCTGCTACAAACAACGAAGATACTAGAAATAGGGAACGTGATTATGCAATTATTACATTATTTTTAAATTGCGGAATGCGTTTATCAGAACTTGTTGGAATAAATATTAAAGACATAGATTTTGATGAAGCCAAAATGAATGTAACTGGTAAAGGAAACAAGGAGCGTGTTATATATTTAAATAAATCGTGTATGAGTGCATTAGATAACTACTTAGCAATACGACCTAAAACAGGCATAAAACAAGGATCAGAGAATGCTTTATTTTTAAGTGAAAGACTAGAAAGAATAAGCAATAGAACAGTTCAATATGTTGTAAAACAAGAGTTGTTGAGGGCAGGTTTAGACACAAATAAATATTCTGTGCACAAATTAAGACACACCGCCGCAACATTAATGTATAGATATGGAAACGTTGATATTAGAGCACTACAGGTTTTATTAGGACATGATAGTATATCAACTACACAAATTTACACTCACGTTGATGATCAACAAGTTAGAAATGCTGTTGAAGACAATCCTTTAGCAGATTTAGAAAGTGAATATGAAAAACAGAAGAAATTTGAAATATAATAGAAAATAAAAACCGATTATGACTAACCATATGTAATAAATCACGAAATAATTAGGAGAATAAATTGAAACAAAAAAGCGAAGAATATCGTATTATAAATGATATAAAATGCAAAATAGTGTATGAAAAAATAAAAAACACATATATTCAAATAAAAGATTGTGAAGTTATAATAAAAACTTCACCTCGTTCGTCAATTAAATATATTGAAGGTATTGTAAATGGCAAAACAGATTGGATAAATAAGAAATTACAGGAACAATCTACAAAACAAAGCATAACGTATAAAAATGGAAGTACGGTAAGAGTATTAGGCAAGCCATATATACTAAAAATAATGTACGTTGATAGCAAAAGAAACACACTTAATATGGATAATCAATATTTATACTGTGATTTAAGCAGAGATTGCAAAGCAAATGAGCAAGAAAATGTAAAGAAATTAATTGATAAATTATATAAATATATTGCAAAGGAAGAAGTTCCGTCAGCAATGGAAGATTTAAAAGTGCGTACTGGCTTAGCTCCGCTAGAATGCAATATAAAGAACTTAAAAGCAACATGGGGAATATGTTCTTCAAAGAAAAAAATAAGCATAAATCAGAACCTGATGGCATACAGCAGGCATGCAATAGAATATGTATGCTTGCATGAAATTTGCCATTTAAAACATATGAACCATTCAAAACAATTTTGGAACATGGTTGAATATTATATGCCTGATTACATGGAAGCTAAAAAGGAATTGAAAAGCTGAAACATTGATTTTTTGATGAAAGGATAGTGATAAAATGATTGATTTAGACGAAAGTACTAAAAAGTTGGAATCTTTAAAAAATAGACTAAAAGAAGTAGGTGACTCTCTTTGACATTGCTAGTTTAGAAGAAGAATTGCATGCATTGGAGAAAAATACTGAAGAGCCTTCTTTTTGGGAAGATTCACAGAATTCTAGTAAAACTTTAAAAAGAATAAATGAACTTAAGAATAAAACTGAGAACTACAAAAAAATATCATCAACATTTGAATATATAGAAGAATTAAACGAATTAGTAAAGTCTGAAATTCAAGAAGGTACAAAACATGAGGAGTTAGATTCAGAAGCAAAAGAAATTTTAGACACAACAGAAAATCTCGAAAAAGACATAGAAAAGCTTGAGATAACAACACTTCTATCTGGAAAATATGATAATAACAATGCAATTTTAACATTGCACCCTGGTGCTGGTGGTACAGAAGCCCAAGATTGGGTTGAAATGTTATATAGAATGTACTGCAGATGGGCAAATAGCAATGGATATGAAGTAAAAGAATTAGACTATTTAGCAGGTGATGAAGCCGGAATAAAAAGCGTTACATTTCTTGTATCTGGACCATATGCGTATGGATACTTAAAAGGAGAAATGGGAGTTCATAGATTAGTTAGAATTTCTCCGTTTGATGCTGGAGGCAGACGCCATACATCATTTGCCTCATTAGAAGTACTGCCAGAAATAACAGAAGACGTTGAAATAAATATAAATCCAGACGATTTAAGAGTAGACACATACCGTGCCTCTGGAGCCGGTGGTCAGCACATAAACAAAACATCATCAGCAATCAGAATTACTCATATTCCAACAAACATAGTCGTAACATGCCAGTCAGAAAGATCCCAGATTCAAAATAGAGAAACTGCTATGAAAATGCTGAAATCAAAATTACTTGACTTAAAAGAAAAAGAAAACAAAGACACTATAGATGACTTAAAAGGTGTTCAAATGGACATTGCATGGGGAAGCCAAATACGTTCATACGTATTCTGCCCATACACACTAGTAAAAGACCATAGAACAAATTACGAAGTAGGAAACGTTCAAGCTGTAATGGACGGAGATTTGAACGGATTCATAGACAGTTATTTAAAATATAACGCATCTTCAAATTCATAAATATATTAAATAAAACTCTTATTAATAATCATTTTTTAAAGCCTCGAAATGTCGATCTTGGTTTGGGATCCTTCGGAATCCTCAAAAGGCGAGTTTCCAGTCTCTTTTAAAAAACGGGTTATTATAAGAGTTTTTTCTGGTAGAAAAGTTATAATTGATTTTTCTGCATAAAGAAATTTTTAATTTAGCTCTTATATTTATTATGTTGTAGTTCTAATAGAAAATCCATTAAAACCTGTTCTAAAATAGACAAGACCCGAATATAATTAAATATATGAAATGGGGGAAGGGGAAAGGCCTATGGACGACAGAAAGAACATGCCTCAAAATAATGGAAATGTAATTCAAAATTTGATTTTAGAAAATAGAGAAAAGTTAACCATAACAGGAGTTGTAGATGTATTAAGCTTTGATGACCAAATAGTAATAGTAGAAACACAATTAGGACTACTTACTGTAAAGGGTGAGGACTTGCGAATAAATAAGCTTAGTATAGATAGTTTAGAAGTAATAATTGAAGGTCAAATTTACAATATGGGCTACAGTAATGATGAAATTGGCAAAAAAAATTCTGGTAGTTTATTAGGTAAAATTTTTAAGTAAAGAAAATAATTCATAACTACAATATAATAATTTTGTATATTTTCTGCAATAATGAAATGCAATTTTATATATAAAAGATTGTACTGTATTTAAAAATTTAGTTTTAGCTTAGTGACTAGAAGGAGAATTAAAACCAAATATGAATAGCGAAATAATCAGCCAAATGCAGTATTTTGCAATATACATACTTTGCGGAATATCCATAGGAATACTCTTTGACATATTTAGAATACTAAGAAAATCATTCAAAACACCCGATTTTGTAACATACATAGAAGATGCCATATTTGGCATTATAACTGGAATCTTCTTAATATTTATCATATTTATATTCAATAATGGAGAACTAAGATTTTACATATTTCTTGCCCTACTATTAGGCAATGTTTTATATTTATCTACAATAAGCAAATATTTCATAAAAATAAACGTAAAGATAATTACAACATTAAAAAACACCATAATAAAAATATTCATGATTATTACATTTCCAATAAGAAAACTACTGTACTTATTTAAAAAATATATTCTTAGCCTAATTTTAAAACCATTCAAAATATTAACAATAAACGCGAAAAATGTATTTAAAACGAAAAAAATTAAAAATTTTTTACACATAAAAAAGGATTTTAAGAAATAATGTAGAAATATATAATTAGATATAAAAAAATTGAATTTTGGAGATAATTAGATGAAAAAAATTTATAAAAAGATAATAATAGCAATATTTTTAATATATTTCGTCGTAACATTAATATCACAACAAAAAACATTAAATCAATATAAATCTGAAGCTTCTACTTATTCTGAACAGCTTGAGACTGCAAAAGAAACTAACAGTGAATTACAAAAAACAAAAGAAAATGTTAATTCAACTGAATATATAGAAGAAGTAGCAAGAGAAAAATTGGATATGTACTTACCTAATGAAAGAGTTTATATAGATATTAGCAAATAAGGGAGCAAAAAATTGCTCTCTTTTCTTGCAATTTTTGGTAATTTAATATATAATAGATATGGTTTTAATCGAAATAAATTTTAATCTTAATAAATTCCAAAACAAATATATGACGCAAAAACCAAAAAAAGTTGATCGAAGATAATTATAGATTATTTTAATTTTATTAGAGCTTAGCTTTATTTAGATAATTATTATACACAAATCATCTTCCATAATCATGGAAATATAGAAAGGATACTATAATATGGATTTAACAAATTGTACATTAGTGGAATTACGCCAAATGGCAAAAGAAAAAGGAATAAAGAATGTTACAAAATTAAAGAAAGACGAACTTATTGAAATTTTAGATAGTAATAGTAAAAACGCAGATTTAACTAAACAAAACAATAATTTAAATGAGAACGTCTCAAATGAAAAACTAAATGTTGCTGACACTCATTCAGCAGAAAATAACAATGGAAGTCAAAATGATAATTTGGATAATATAAGAAATGAGAATACTATTACTGAAAAAACATCTAACAATGTAAGATATGAAATTGATGAAAATGCTAAAAATGATTCAGACTTAGCTTATAAGCTTACAAATGCAGATGACTTTATAGCGCAAGGTGTATTAGAAGTATTACCAGATGGCTATGGTTTTTTAAGAGGAGAAAATTATTTATCAAGCCCAAAAGACGTATACATATCGCCAGTTCAAATTAGAAGATTTAGACTAGATAAAGGGGATAAAATAAAGGGGATTGCAAGACTTCCAAAAGAAGGAGAAAAATTTCCAGCATTAATATTTGTTGGTGAAGTAAATGGAGAAAGCCCAGAAAAAGCTTATAAGAGAAGAAAATTTGATGACTTAATTCCAATATATCCAGAAGAAAGAATTAAGCTAGAAACTGTTCCAACAGAATATGCGATGAGAATGATAGACCTAATTTGCCCAATTGGAAAAGGTCAAAGAGGAATGATTGTTGCACCTCCAAAAGTTGGAAAAACAACATTATTAAAGAAAATTGCAAACAGCATAACTGTAAATCATCCTGAAATTGAATTAATAGTGTTATTAATAGACGAAAGACCAGAAGAAGTAACAGACATGAAAAGATCAATCAAAGGAGACGTAATCTACTCTACATTTGATGAATTACCAGAGCATCACGTAAAAGTAGCTGAAATGGTACTAGAAAGAGCAAAAAGACTAACAGAACATGGTAAAGATGTTATAATTTTATTAGACAGTATAACAAGACTTGCAAGAGCATACAACTTAGTAATACCACCATCAGGAAGAACACTTTCTGGAGGTTTAGACCCTGCAGCATTACATAAACCAAAAAAATTCTTTGGAGCAGCCCGTAATATAGAAAATGGAGGAAGTTTAACAATACTTGCAACAGCATTAGTAGAAACAGGGAGCAGAATGGACGAAGTAATTTTTGAAGAGTTCAAAGGTACTGGTAACATGGAAGTACACTTAGATAGATCATTATCTGAGAAGAGAATATTCCCTGCAATAGATATAAATAAGTCTGGAACACGTAGAGAAGAAAAGTTACTTACACCAGAAGAACTAAAAACAGTATTTGGTTTAAGAAAAGCATTATCAAGCAAGCCAGTTTCAGAAGTAACAGAGCAACTAATCAACTTAATGATGACAACAAAAAACAATGAAGAATTTATACAAAAAATAAAAGGATATTTGAATATAAAATAAGATAAAACTTTAAAAATATATAAAATATTTAATAAAATAGTGATTGAGATATTAGATTTACTTTCTAATATCTCTTTTTTGGTAAATTTCGACAAAAATGTACTATTTATTTGGCAAATCCGTCGTTATACTATGCACATTTTAAAGTGATTTGTTATAAAATAATTACATACTTGTACGATAATAACGAAAGGAACCATTAATCATGCTAAAAAGATATAACAACAAGAAAAACATTTCTGGCACACTAATAAGGAATGCAAGGGAAGAAAAAGGTATGAGTAAAGTTAGGTTATCTCAATTATTAGATACCTATGGAATCTATATTAATACGGACGAATTACTACGAATAGAAAAGAATCAATTGCTTGTAAAAGACTTCGAATTGGTAGCAATCGCCCAGATATTAGATATAGACCTAAATCAATTAAAAAACGATTTAGAAGATTAGTAGTTGCATACTAATCTTTTTTATTATACAACAACAAAATAAAAAACGTGTGTCGTAATTTGTCGATAAAAATACAAAATTAATTATAAATAGTTAATTTGAAGAATTAGTTGAGGTATTAAAAAATATAAGAAATATATCTAATATAAATTACATATTTCTTATATTTTTTAAAGAGAATAGAGAAGAGGCAAAGGTCAAAACTTTGATATATATAGTTAAATAAAACATTGCACAAAATCAAAGTTTTGTGCAAAAAATAAGAGTAAAATATATAGACTATGATTATAGTCCTACCCAGTAATTTCAGCACTTTCAAGTCTTTAGCCTTACTAATACTTACTTATTATTTAGTTATTTTACTTTGCATATTATTTATTATTTAATCTTATTCAACAACTTATATTACTTTATTTTTATAACGCTTTAAAATCGATTTTAAGCATCTTAAATATTTTATCTATATAATTTGATGTTCAAATAATTTTTATCTTTAAATTTTAAATTTATATCTTAATAATTTTTTTAAATTTCTGATCCTACCTCAAAATTTTTCAAAAATCTTCAAATCCCCAGAATCTCCATATTTGCCGTATTTTGCAGACAATAAACTATATGCCTTAATTTTAAAAACGGCTTAAAATCGATTCTCGTGCGTCGCTATTTTGGACTTTTTTCGGACTTTTTGGTATTACTATATAATTATATAAATTTTCTTCTAAAATTGGCTAATCACTAGAATTGCCAGTATTTTGCTAAATTATCGGACAACAAACTATATGGCTAATTTATAAAAAACGCTTAAAAACGATTCTCGTAAGCCGTTATTTTAGCTGATTTCAGAGATTTTCATATATATTTATAATTGTATAATTTTTATTAAAAATCATAAATATAAATTACATATTATAAGTTTAAAAGCTTTAAAATCAATTTAAAAAGTTTTAATGAATAATTTAATTAGTTAATAATTTAAATTGCTTAAAATTGATTTTCAGACTTTATAAATATAATTTAAAATCTAAGATTATAATTAAAATTTATAAATCAATTTGTAATAATCAAATGTTCGTTTTAAGATTTTTTACCAAACAAAATTTTAAAATCTTTAATTTGTAATTTTTTTAATTTTAATTTAAAATTTAAATTAAAATTATTTTATTAAATTATATAGTTTATATTTTTTCTAAAAATAATTTAAGAACATTGCACAAAATATTTTACTACCTATTTTTCTATTTTTGGTTTTTTAATATTTATTTACATTGTATATATCTGAAAATAAGACTCTTCCCCCTACTCCACCGTTTTTTATTAAATCTAGTAAATTTTATGCTTTTTTGTTCAATTTTAAGCTATTTAAATATTTTATCAATTTAATGTTCAAATAATTTTTATCTTTAATTATAATCTCCATATTTGCCGTATTTTGCAGACAACAAACTATATGACTGTTTTATTAAAATGCCTTAAAAGCGATTCTCGTAAGCCATTATTTTAGGCTTTTTAGAGATTACTTCAGCATCTGCAGATAATTATAGAACTTGCATATATATAACTAAAATTTTCATAAACAACTTAAATAAATCCAAATATAATGTTTAGATGAATAATTTAATATTGCAATATTATAATTGTCTCAAAATTGATTTTTGTAAGTTTAAATTATAATAATGAAATACATATAAATTCAAAATCAAACAATAAAATTCATAATTAACGAATGTTCGTTATTTCATATAAAAACTTTGAACAAAATCATTTAGCTTTCCAAACTTAAATTTCTCCTTGGATTAGATTAAATTCTTTTATTATTTTTATTATACTATAATAATCATCTGGTTCAACTTTTTTTGAAATAATCCCCATTGAATTACCTGTTTCAATATTATTTTTGTTATCGTCTATGAAAACGCTTTCATTTGGTATTAAGTTGTATCTTTCTAATAAAACATTATATATTGCTTTATATGGTTTTATTTTATGTTCTTGATAAGATATACATATCCATCTACAAAATCAAATAAACCACTCTTATTAACAAATTCAAATGTATATGGATTTATATTTGATAATAAATATATTTTATAATTATTATCTTTTAATTTTTGTATTAGATTTAATACTTTTGTATTTACTTGGGCAAAATCATTATAATTTTTCTAAAAGTCGACTATTAATTTATCATTACAATGATTGGTTCTGTCTTTTACAATTTCTATAGCATTTTCTCTTGATATATAACCTGTATCAATTAAAGCATTTCCTAACCATTCTGGAGAGTTTATTATGTTTTTTAAAATAAACTCTTTTTCAACTTCATTACTCGTAAATTTTTGTAAAACTTCATTAATATTGAAGTTTAGAATTACATTTCCTATATCAAATATTATATTTTTAATCATGTTCATTTCTCCTACAACTTTTTGTATTACAACTTTCTTTATTTCGTTAAAGAATTTAAGTTTTGTTTGTTTTTGTTTTTTAATAATCACCTGTTTTATTTTTCTATTAAAAACTTATTTACAGCACTTATATATATAACTAAATACGATACTGATATTAAGAATCCTCCTAGTACATCACTTGTGTAATGTACACCTAAATAAATTCTGCTTATTCCAATAGAACATATTAAAAGACTTAATAATACCATAGAAGTCCATTTTACATATCTATTCTTTACATATTTATAAATTAAGTATATTATATATCCATAGAAAGCCATACTTATCATAGAATGCCCTGAAGGAAAACTATATCCTGTTTCTTCAATTATTCTATATTCTGTTGGTCTTGGTCTTTGTAATATGTTTTTTAATAATTGATTTAGCGCTGTAATTATTACTAAATTAGAAAATATTGATACACCAATTTTTTTATTTTTTATTAGTATGAACAAAATAATAGTCAATATAGTTAAGAATATTGCCCCTCCAAAATTGGTAATAAATTTTGCTATTGGCGTTGCAAAGTCTGATATTAAAAATGTTGATATTAATTTATATCCTATTATGTCTCCGTTCATTATTTCTTTATTAAATACATCTTCTGCTATTGCTAAAAATCCTATTAAGCAAATAAACAATATAATCCATTTTAAATTTTTTACAATAAACTCTTTTACTTTCTCTTTCATTTTTTGTTTTTCCTTCACACTTTCGGTAGTATAAACTGATTTTATATTTTTTACCTAAAAATTGTTGCATATTTTTCATAGGCTACTTTACACTATCACAAATTAACTATTTATTGTTCCAATTATACAAAAAGAACTACTATATTTCAAGTAGTTCTAAATAGTAAATACTATTTTACTAACTTTGTTTTTCTTTATACATTTTTATAATATCTTTAATGTTCATCTTTGTACCATAGTTCAGTATTGCATTTGAATATATCTTTATGGCAACATTAGCAATAACAATTATTGTAACAACTAAAATTGCAATTGAAATTATTACATCTGTAGAATTTGCAAGTCCCATCATCATTCTAAATGGCATACAAAATGGTGATGATATTGGAAATAATGATGCAAATAAATTAAGCTTGCTTGTTGGATTCATCATAGTGAAATATGATAAATAAAATCCGATTACTGCTAGTATTGCAACAGGAGAATTAGCAGATTGTATATCTTCTGGCTTGCTTACTGTAGAGCCAGTTAGTGCATATAATAAAGCATAAGCCAAATAGCCTAATATAAAATAAATTGCAGTCATTATTCCTAAATATGGTGTAACATTAGACATATCCAAAACAGAATCTAACACTCCTGGTTCTAAAAATGTTTTTGCACTTATTAAAGCTGTTGCAACTATTAATATCATCTGGGCTAAGCCAACTAGACCAATTCCAATTGTCTTTCCAAGCACTATTGTTTTAGGGCTTGTAGATGTTACAAGTGTTTCAATTATTTTTGAAGTTTTCTCCGTTGTTATCGAGCTTGATACTTGATATGCACAAAAGTATATCGCATAGAATAATACTATCGACATTAGCATCATTACCAAAATATTTCCACTCGCACTCTTTTCCTCTGTTTGTTCTATGTCAAACTCAAAGTTTGGAGTAATCGATTGTAATTGTTGTTCTGTCAATCCTAATTTAGATATTCTTAAATTAGAGTATAATGATGTTAGAGCATTCATACATCCTTCTGGCACTTCGCTCATCGTTGTTTTGTTTTCTACAATATATAATACTTTTATTTTTTCATTTTCTTGATTTATAATTATCGCTTCTTTTATTTCTTCATTTTCTATTTTTTTCTTTACATCTTCAAATTTCAAATCTTCATTTGTTATTTCAAACTCATAGCCTAAATCCATCTGTTTTAAGTTTTCTAATGTTCCTTCAAATACATTTTTACTGTCTATTATTAATAATTTATCTCCAAAATTATCTCCATTAAAACTTTTAATTAAATTTGGTACATTAAAACCAACTACTATAAAAATCAAAATGATTAATGTTGATATTATGAACGATTTTCTTTTAACCATATCTTTCATTGTAAATTTCACTACTGTAAAAATATCTCTCATTATTATTCACCTACCTTTTCTATAAAAATATCGTTTAGTGTAGGTTTCTTAATTTCAAATTTGTCAATATTAATTCCATCTGCAACAAGTTTATTTAATAATTTATGTGCTTTTTCTTCATCTGATATTTTTATAATATAGTTATTGTTTGTTTCGGTTTCTATTTCTAAATTAAGCTCTTCAATGTATTTTTTAATATCTTGTTTTACATCTATTTCTACTCTATTTGCAGGATATTTTTCTTTTATTTCTTTCAGATTTCCTTGCAATACAGTTTTACCTTTATTCAATATTAAAATATCACTACAAAATTCTTCAATCGTCGCCATTTGGTGTGCTGACATTATTATGTATTTTCCATTCTTTATTAAATTAATAATAATATTTTTTAGTATTTCTGTATTAACTGGATCTAGTCCACTAAATGGCTCATCTAATACCACTAATTCTGGATCATGTATAATTGCAGTCATAAATTGTATTTTTTGTTGATTTCCTTTTGATAATTTTTCGGCTGGCATCTGCAAATATTCTTCCACCTTTAGCACTTTAGCCCATTTGTTTATTGAACTAATTGCTTCTTCTTTTTGCATTCCTTTTAATTCTGCAAAATACATTAGTTGGTCAAATATTTTTGTTTTTGGATATACACCTCTTTCTTCTGGTAGATATCCAAATTTGACAGATTTTCTATCTACAGTTTTTCCTTTCCAAGTAATTTCTCCGCTATCCTTTTTTATAATTCCAAGTAGCATTCTGATTGTCGTAGTCTTCCCTGCTCCATTAGTTCCAAGCAAACCATATACACCTGGTTTTGTTAAACTAAAGGAAATATTGTCTACTGCCTTTTTACCAGCAAATGATTTGGATACATTTTTTAATACTAAACTCATTTACTTTTCCCCTTTTCTCTATTTTTAATTGTATCGAAATTTACTTTCTATTATCTTATATCATAAAAACAGATAATTATCAATTAACTATCTGCTTTTAGTATTAATATACTTTTCTTAATTCCGTGCACACCTATTATAATCTATCATTCAAATTTTCTCTGTTTATTCATTAAATTCCTTTGTTCTTGTATTAACACCATCAATAACTTTATATTCTCTTTTTGAGTTTTTATAAACTTTTTTTAGTATTTCATCTTCTAAATCAATATTTAAAATTTCTGATAATCCTAATAAATAGATTGCAACATCGGCTAATTCTTCGCCCAAATCATCTTTCTTTTTTCTCCAAGCTTCATATGCCTCTGCAACTTCTCCATATGTTAAGCAAAATTCTTTATTTATATCAGTTATATTAAATCCCTTATTTACTTTATTTTGATATATTTCTTTTTGTAATTTCTTTAAATCAGTCATTTAATTTTCTCCTTATTTTTATATTATCATAAATTAATTATTATCATATCGCTTATTTCCCCACCAATTAGGTAATACTTCTGATAATTTAATAGTTGTTCTTGTTTCATAATCTGTCAATATTTCCATGTTCTTATTAGCTTTATCTAATTGCATTAAAAATTCCCTGCAAGCCCCACATGGCATTCCACCATTATGTGGCGGATTATCCCTGAAAACTATTAACCTTTTGATTTTTGTTTTTCCTGTATTGATATACATATTTAATGCTGCAACTCTTTCCGCACATAAATTCATAACACCACTAGCACTTTCAATACAAAAGCCTGTAAAAATTTTACCATCTTCACTTTCAACTGCAGCTACAACATGATGTGCGACTATAAAAGGTGATACATCTTCTCTATGATATTCTTTCTTGGCTTTATTATACATATCTTCCCATATATCCATATAATTGTCTCCTCTCTAAGCATACTATTTAGCACATTATACTAATATCATCTTATTATTTTAATAATCCTTAATTCTTTCTTCTAAATCTTTAAAATCAATTAGTTTCCAAGACCAATTTTTATCACTTTCTATGCCCGGAATATTTATTCTTGAATTTTCATCTAATCCTAATATATCTTGAACCATAATGATTGGCATTTTAGCTTTGCATCTTGATAGATATTGCATAATTCCAATGTTTACGTTTATTTCATAGCATTCATTTTTCTTTAAGAATTCTTTCAATTTCCATTTATGATCATCGCTTAATGTCTTATACCACCCATAGATTGTGTTGCAGTCATGATTTCCTGGGAAAACAAGAACATTTTCCTCTTCATTGTCTCTATCATATAAGTTATCCAAATCGATTGAAAATTGCAATATTTTTTGTCTTGTAAATCCATATTTTTTACGTAGTGCAATGGTTTCTTCTCTAATTTCGCCTAAATCTTCAACTATCAATTTTTCTGGATTTACTGTTTTATCTTTGAAAAGTTCATCAAAAAATCCATAGCTTACACCATCAGAGTATGAGCCCTCTCTCCCAGTTTTTCCAATTGGAATTTTGAAAAAAGAATCATATCCTCTAAAATAATCTATTCTTAACTTGTCAAACAAATTTAATTGATATTTGAACCTCTTTGTCAAATATTTGTATTTATCTTTCTTGATGTTTTCAACGTTATATACTGGGCTATTCCACTTTTGTCCATTTTGATTAAAATAATCCGGCGGTGTTCCAGCTTCAAAAGTGAATTTGCCATCTTTCATTTCAAAATATTCAGGATAATATCGTGTTTCAACAGAATCAAAAACAGGATACACTGGCATGTCTCCAATAATTTGAACATTTTTTTCGTTTGCATATTGTTTTAATTCCATCCATTGAGTATACAGAATATATTGTAAAAATAAATAGTATTCTTTACTTTTACCTTTTTTTATATGTGCAAACTCTGCATATTTATCTATTTCATCTATTTTAATAAACTTTTTGAATTTGTTGTCGGGTTTAAAATTTTCAAAAGCCTCTTTATAATATTTTTCCTTAAAGTCATCATATATTGCTCTGTCTTTATTTGGACGGGTCTCAGCTTCTTTTATTAGTCCTTGTTCAGCTAGTTTATCAAGCGAAATGTAATTCTCCTCAAGAGCGTAATAGCTTACAGGTGAATATGGATGATTATTACATTCGTTTATAGGCAAGATCTCCCAATATTTTATGTTATTTTTACTTAATATATCTATAAATTCATATGCTTCGTGTCCAAAATCTCCAATTTCATATTTACTTGGAAGTGAAAATATTGGAAGTAATACACCTTTCTCTTTCATATTCTTTTGTTTCCTTTCAAATTTATTTTCTGTAGAAATTGTTGTTCTATTTTCATGTCTATAACATCTCCAAAACTAGCACTCAATGTTTCTTCTTTTTTATATCATAAAAACAAGTTATTTACAATATGGGATTTTTATAGTCTACTAAATATTGCATAAAATATTAATATAAGAGAATATTTTACAAAATTCTCGGAAAAGATTTAAAATTAAATGAAAAAATTATTTATTATTTTTATACCTGCAATTTCACTGTTATTACTAGGCTTTGTTTCATCTTATGCTTTATAAATGCCTGTATATGATGAAACCTATAATAATCAAGGTGCAATTTATGCAAACGGTACTTCAATTGTAGTTTCAGAATCCGAAGATCAGACGCTTGTTAGCTGGAATGACGGAAGTCAGATTGTTCAAACATTGAGCTAAATGGTGGTAAAGTTTTCTCTATGCGAGGTGGAAGCATTGCAACAGTCAAAAATCTCTGGCGGAAATATTGCTGTATTTCAATCTGTAAACAGAGGTACTGTTGAAAAAGCCAATGTAAAAGTCGACGGTGGTAATATTGATAAATTTTATGTTGGTGGAGAAACCGAAGATTCAACTGTTACAGGAACAATAAACAATGTAGAAACTAACCTTATTGTTGGAAATATTAATACTTTAAATGTTGGAACGAGTAACAGCCAAGATTCAATGATGAAATTTCTTTTAATAGTCAAAATCCTGAAATCGCAACTGTGGATAGCAATGGCGTTATTACTGGTATTAGTAAAGGCTCTACTACTGTAGAAGTTACTGTTGGAAATAAAACAAAAATTGTTAATGTTGAAGTTAGAAAAAGTTCGTTCTTATTTATTCTAATTGGACTACTTTGGATTACAGTACTTGCCGTATTAACTCTTTTATTATTATTCTTTATATAGAAGTTTAGTGGTTGTCGTAAATTTAGTACCAACCACTTCTGTTGTCTTATCAGTTAAATCGAAAAATCCACATTTAGTCATTTTTTAAAAAATTCATTACTAAATCTATAATAATTTCCTTTTCTTTTGGATTTGATTCTGCTATCAATAAAGTAAGTGCAGCTAATGTATTATTATCAATTGTCTGTCTTCCGTTTTTATATAAAATTCCATAGAAATTTAAAAAATATATAAATAATGTTGCAGCAATTCTTTTATTTCCATCGACAAATACATGGTTCTTTACGATTAAATACAAAAAATTTGCTCCTTTTTCTTCAATACTTTTATAAATGTCTTGTCCTCCAAAGCTTTGATAAATATTTCCTATAATTGCTTCAAGTCCTCTATTTCTTTCTAATGCAAATATTGAACTTTCTGAATTAAATCTAAGCTGATTTATTACATGAATACAATCGTCATACTTTATTTTTCTCTCATCTATATTACCCTTTACTTTTTCTAGCGTTCTATGGTCATAGTCATCTAGTAAATTTAATGCTTTAGAATAATCTCCTATAACTCTTAGTATTTCTTTTGCATCATTTCCTTCTAATCTTTCATCCATTCGGTTTGCAATATCTATTAGTTTTACTGTTTTTTCTAAATATTCTAATCTCTTTTGATTTACAGCATAGCCCCTTAGCATATAATCTTTTAAAACATTATTTGCCCATTTTCTAAATAAAATTCCCTTATCTGACTTGACCCTATATCCAACACTTAAAATCATATCTAGGTTATAATATTCTACTTCTCTTTTTACTTCTCTTTCGCCTTCTTTTTGAACTGTCGCAAATTTTGCGACAGTTGGAATATCTGCCAATTCCTCTGCAAGTGCATTATTAATGTGTTTACCTATAGTTTTTACATCTCTGTTAAATAATGTTGCCATTTGTTGTCTATTCAGCCATACCGTTTCATCTTTTAAGTTTACTTCTAATTTTACTCCTTGGTTTTCAAATAAAATAATTTCATTTTTTCTTTCTTCCATAAGAACCATCCTTTTCTTTATATTTTAAGTTCTAGATACATTTACTTCTACTTACAAAGCTTCAAATTTTCGTTCTTATAGAACTTATGTTCGTATTATACAATAATTTCATTTGTGTGTCAATTCTTTTTTGTAAATATCTCTAAAATAAAAGATACTTTACATTACTATACATTAATCATGAACTTCTCTAATTTTATATTTTAATTTTTAAAGCTGTAGAAAGTTACAAACTCTCTACAGCCACTTTTTAAGCTAGAATAATTATTCAATCTTATATTCTTTTCTCTGTATCTAACATTGCTTTCCAGCATGGGCGTTAACCAGCATTATTTTATTAAATTCTGGCATCATCTAGAAAATCGAATATCTTATTATAATATGTTTCTGGCTCTTTATATCTTGATTCAGTATGTCCTGCACTATGTATTATAAGTTTATCCTTCTTGCAATTAGCTGCTTCATATAATTTTTCACACATGTACTCTGGAACAAAGTCATCATTATCTCCATGAATAAATAATATTGGAACAGTTGCTTTTTTCACTTGCTCTAATGCTGATGCTTCTTTAATATCGTATTTTGCTCTGAAATTTGCAACTATTTCAAACATATTTAATACTGGAAAAGCTGGTAAATTAAATCTAGCCTTAGCCTCTGATGCAAATATATCCCATACTGATGTATAACCGCTGTCTTCTATTATTGCTTTAACATTGCTTGAAAGTTCATCTCCTGACGCCATGAGTACTGTTGCAGCACCCATTGACGAACCATGTAATATAATATTAGAATTATTATTTTGTTTTATAATTAAGTCTATCCAACATTTTAAATCATCTTTATCTAACCATCCCATTCCTATATATTCGCCTTCACTTTCGCCAGTGGCTCTCATATATGGAATTAGTACATTGTAGCCTTTTTCTGAAAAGTGCATTCCTATTGAAATTACAGATTCTGGATTTGAACGATAACCATGTAGAACAATTACCCAGTCGTTAATTTGTTCATCTTTTATGTATTCGGTTCCTTTTAAGGTTATTCCATCATTTGCCGTAATCTCAACCTTTTCGTTTTTTATAGTACTTGTCCATTCATTTGCAAGTTGTTTTTCTTCTTCTCGATTTTCTTCTATAATTCTTTCAGTTTCATTATCTATACTAGCAACTTCTACCACTTCTTTATTTTTTACTTCTCTATCTCCACCATTTCCCGTTCTTAATATTGCGTAATTAACAAAATAATTTCCTATTCCTATGGTTGTTATTACACTAATTATAACCACAATTCCTATTGCAATTAGTAGCTTTTTTAAAATATTTAACCAATTATTTTTCTTTTCCATGTTTATAACACCTTTTTTCATTTTTCGTATATTTTAACATAAAATTCGTAGAATTACATAAATCTGACCCACTAGTACAAAAAAATTGCACCCCATTTCGAGTACAATTCTTAACAAGCACTAGTTGTACTTGCTTATTACATAATATAATTTTTATTACATTTATGACATTGATAGTGAAAATCTTCTCTTATTTCTATTTTTTCTTTATCTTCCGTACCAACAATATTACTTAAATCTTTTATACATTTATCATGATACACATAATATTTATTTTCTTTAATATTATAAACAACTCTTCCTCTAGGAAAATAATCAAAATCAACATGATATTTTTTATAATAATACTTATCCCAGATTTCCATATGGCTTTGAGGATAATTTATAAAATCACCATATTTTTCTCCATCTTCTTTTTTACAACAATGTATTAAAAATTTACCATTTACAACAAAGAACAAACTAACATCAATACTGACATTTTCCTTGTCATCCAATCTCATATATAAAATTGGATACGGATTTCCTTGCTCATCAATTTCACTTCTTTTGTATGTTCTAAAGCCTAGATGTTCATAGAAGCCTTTAGCTGTAGGATTTTGTTCATTTACAGTTAACTCCTTTACGCAATAATATTCTATGCCGTAATTTAGTAATTGCTTGCCTAGTCCTTTTCCTCTTTGACTATTTTTTATAAATAGCATTTCAAGCTTTTGTTCTTCAATTCCCATAAATCCAACAGGAACATTATTTTCATCTTTTATAATTACTAAATCAGATACTTCTTTAATTGCTTGTGGAACATATTCTTTTATTTTTTCTATTTCTTCATTTGCCAAAATGTATGTGTTGCTCTTACTGAATCTTCCAAGATTTCTACAAGCTCATTTATCAAATTTCCCGTTCTATTATGTACTTCAACTATTTCCATATTTTCCTCTATAAATTTTATTTGTTTTTTTATATCACAAAAGCAGATAATTATCAACTATCTGCTTTTTTTAAATTATTTACTTTATGTTTACAGTTTTTATAATTTCAATCGCTTCATCTGCCTCCTTTTTTGGTAGATTTGGATTAATTACTACAATGTTTTTATTGGGATCTATAAGAATATCTCTCCACACTCCATCACCTGAATGATATCCAACAACAACTTCGTTTCCATTATTTAAATTTATATTTTTTGATATTCTTTCAGTACCACAAACGCCAAATTTTTCTTTATAAAAATATATCATTGCATACTGCTCTTCATCGTTTTTATAAAGCTTTAAAGCATAATCATAATTATCATCTTCAGCTACTTGCATTTCTTTATAATTCCAACCATTTGGAATTTTTAGTTCTATTGTAGTGTCACCAATTGTTTTAGAGTATTTCACTTCTTTTATTATATTTTCATTTTGGCTTGTCTTTACTACCGTTGAATATTTTTTACCCCAAGTTCCAAATACTACTTCCTCACCATTTTTCATTTTAATAGAGTCAATCAAATACATTGTTCCAACTGTTGCAACTGCTATAATTACTAATATGATTATTATTTTTTTCATATATACCACCTAACCTTTCTACTATTTAGACAATTTGTATCTCCGTTTTGTTGGTATTTTGCAAAATAATTGAAAAAAATATTTTTTATAAAATTATAGAGCTATGTAAATCATAGCTCCTTAGTCTTAGTTATTTGGCAGGTGTGCCGTTTCCTGCATCTCTTTTGACCATTTAGGTGCGTGGATGGCACTATTGTCCACCTCAAATAACCTATTTATATTGTACTCTAATTATACATCTTTTATTCACTTTTGTCTACCTTTTTTCCAAATGATTTTTCCTCTATTTCTTATAGTTTGATTCCACGTTCTTTTATTTAATTTCATTAATGTTATTATAGAATTTTTACTATGTTCTTCATCTTTTCCTAGTGCTAATTTTATAACTACTCGACCATTTTTGCTAATTTCTTCAATTTGCTTTAAATATATCATTGTATCTTCATGTCTATTATCCTCAACAATATAATCAGGATCTTCAATTATACTCTTTATATATCTTCTTAATTGCTTGTATTCTTCTTCATGAAATAATAATATATGTTCATATAATCGTTCATCGGTTAAAATAACTTCTTCTGTTATTATTTGTTTTTCATATATTCCCAGTTTCTTTTTATCTAAATTTGTTATATATTGCAATCTATCGCCTTCTTTTTCAAAAATGATTACACTATGATAACAGATTTTTCCAGTTTTTACAATAGTTTTTTCGTTTTAGTTAGTAATTTTTTCATTATCTTAAATTTTAAGATAGAGAAGGTAGAACACTTTACTTATGCTTATTTTTGCAAATGCTATTCTGGCAATTTGTCATATTCTTCATCTGTAACTTTTTCACACCACTCGTTTGATGTATTCTTTCCTGGAACATCATCGTTTAATTCTGCAAATTTTGGAGCTAATTCTCCTAAATTATCTCTTCCAGCTGTCTGTTTTTCCATAATACAAATTCCTCCTTTAAATTTTTTCAATTTATATATATCACTTTGAGTGAACTCTAAGTCAATATTTTTTTATATATTTTTTAATACTTTGCAAGGATTTCCTACTGCTACAACATTAGATGGAATATCTTTATTTACTACACTACCAGCACCAATAACAACGTTATCTCCTATTGTAACTCCAGGCATTACACAAACATTTCCACCTATCCAAACATTGTTTCCAACTTTAATTGGCTTTGCGTACTCAAGTCCTTTATTTCTTGTTGCGTAATCTAATGGATGTCCTGATGTATAAAATCCACAATTAGGTCCAATAAAAACATTTTCTCCAAATTCCACCTTATTTGCGTCCAATATTACCAGATTATGATTCGAATAGAAGTTTTTGCTTAAATAGATATTATACCCATAATCACAATAAAAATTAGGTTCGATTGCCATTATATCTATTCTTTTTTGAAATAATTTTTCTAATATGTCCTTTTTCTTTTCTACATCTCTAACATCGCATTCATTAAATTGCTTGCATAGCTCTTTTGCGCGCATTCTCTTTTCATATAGTCCTTCATCATAATTAGCATCATAAATCTCTCCTGCCAACATTTTTTCTTCCTCAGTCATAATTATACCTCCTAATTAAATTTATGTTACACATCTTTTTTCTTATCATTTGTAATATCGCCATTACCACTTACCGGTATTGTTTCTCCTAAATAAGTTGGCTTTGGTTTGAATATACATTTTATAAAATCTTTATCCCTTGCTAATATTTCTCTTAATTCTCTATATGTTGCTCCTACATATTGTCTTGGATCTGCTCCGACTCCATAAGCCTCTAAGCCTAATTTATTAGCAATGTATAGTGCTCTATATAAATGATACTCTTGTGTAACTATTACAATTCTTTTAGCTTTAAATATTTCTTTGGCTCTATATATGCTCTCATATGTTGAAAAGCCTGCGTGGTCCATAAAAATATTCTCCGAAGGTACTCCCTTTTCAATGGCATAGTTTTTCATTATGTTTACTTCATCATAATCTTCCTTGCCATGGTCACCGCTCATTATTATTTTGCTTGATACATTATTTTCATACAATTTGATACCTTCTAATAATCTATCTTCTAACATATGGCTAGGCTTGTCTCCCCATACGCCGGCACCTAAAATAATAATACAATCTATGTCTGACAGGTTATCATATTCATTTTCTTGAATTATTTGATTTTTTGTAGAAATTTTCACATAAGCATTTATTCCAAACACACATACTAAAATTACGACAATAATAACTATTAAATACACCATTACTTTTTTCATTTACCTTCTCCTATTATTAGTTTAACTTTATCTAATTTGTATTATACCATACTTGTATATTTTTTCAACATTAGATTGAACATGTATAATTTTTTGTTTATTTATTCATATTTTGAATTTTCTTATAATTCTGAATCGCTATTGCATATAGTGTCATCAATATTACAATAACTATTCCATATTCTATCGGCAATCTTTGCAAATCGAAAATTATTGCTATGTTTGTGAAGCAAATAATAAGAGTTAAGATGATTATAGACATCGTTGAAATTATTAGTTGTTTTGATGGTTTGCTCTGGATAAATGGTATTTTCGAGGTTCTCATTAAATGAATTATTACTGTTTGAGATATTATTCCATATGCAAACCAACCAGTCTGGAATAATGTTGATTTTTCTGTTGTGTTAAATTTCATTATAAACCACAATGCTAAGAAGCACAGCAAATCGAATATAGTGCTAATCGTTCCAAATATAAACATGTTTTTCTTTATTTCGCTAGTATTCCATTTTTTCGGGTTTAGCAAATATTCTGCATCTACATTGTCAAAAGGCATTCCTATTTGTGCAAAGTCGTTTAGTAAATTTTGTATTAATATGTGCACTGGAAGCATTGGCAAAAATGGAAGAGCTAAGCTGGCAATTATTATAGAAAGCATGTTTCCAAAGTTTCCACTCGTAGCCATTTTTATATATTTTAATATATTTGTAAAGGTTTTTCTGCCTATTATAACTCCCTTTTCAAGTACATTTAAATCTTTTTCTAGTAGAATTATGTCTGCGGTTTCTTTAGCAATATCAACCGCCGTATCTACCGATATTCCAACATCTGACTGTTTTAATGGTGGGCTATCGTTTATTCCGTCTCCCATGTAACCTACTGTATTACCTTGTTCTTGATAAATTCTTACAATTCTTTGTTTCTGAAGTGGTGAAAGTTTAGAATATAAATGACAATTTACCGATTTTTCTTTTAGTTCTTCATCAGTCATTTCCTCTATTTCTTTTCCAGTTAATCTGTCTTCTGTTGATATATTTACCTTTTTGCAAACGTTTACCGCAACACCTTCGCTATCTCCTGTTAAAACAATTGTATCTACACCATGTTTTTTTAGAGCTTCGATTGCTTGTTTTGCACTTTCTTTTGGCGGGTCTAGAAATCCTACAAATCCTATCAACACCATGTCTTTTTCGTCATTTATTCCAAACGTTTCTACTCCATGTATATCATTTTTTTGAGCTACTGCAACTATTCTTAGCCCTTCTTTATTGTATTTTTCATATGTTTCATATGCTTTATTTTTTAATTTTTCTGTAAATTCTACTGCCTCTCCATTTATGTCGATATATGAACAAATACACATAATCTCGTCTACTGCACCTTTTGTTATTAGTTGCCTCTTTCCCATCTGATCTTTTAAAACCACGCTCATTCTTCTGCGTGAAAAGTCAAATGGAATTTCATCTTCACGTGTGTATGTTTCTTTGTAAATATTCATGTTTTCTTTTTCGGCTCTCGATATAATTGCTACATCTATCAAATTTTTTAGTCCAGTCTGAAAATAGCTGTTTAAAAAAGCATGCTTCAAAACTCTTTGACTCTTATTTCCTTCTAAGTCCATATATCTTTCTAGTACAATCTCGTCCTCTGTAAGAGTTCCAGTCTTGTCTGTACAAAGAATATTCATCTCTCCGAATGTTTGTATAGCACTCAATCTTTTTACAATAGTCTTATTCTTAGACATCTCTATTGCTCCATTTGCAAGCGTAGAAGTCATTATTACTGGCAGCATTTCTGGTGTAAGCCCTACCGCGATTGTTATTGCAAAAATTAAAGCCTCCCACCAGTTACCCTTTGTGAAAAAATTTATTGCAAATATCACAGGTATCATTATTACCATAAATTTTATTAAAATCTTGCTAACACTATCTACTCCTCTTTCGAAGCTATTCTGCTCACTCGTACTATATATAGACTTTGCCATATTTCCAAAATATGTGTTGCTTCCGGTTGCGAGCACAACTGCCGTTGCACGTCCGCTAACAATGTTTGTTCCAGTAAATCCAATATTAGATAAATGTGTTAATTCTGCGTCTTTTTCTCTTAACGTAGAAAACTTTTCTACAGGATTAGATTCTCCTGTTAATGAAGCTTGGTCAATAAACAAATCCTTGGTTTCTAGAAATCTCACATCTCCCGGAATCATGTCTCCAGAAGAAAGTTTTAGAATATCACCAGGCACAATATCCTCAACATCAACCGTATTGGGAAGTTCATCTCTTATTACATCTATTTTATTTGTAATAAGCCTTTTTAATTTTTGTGCCGCTTTATTCGAATTTGTCTGCTGAAAAAAAGATATCATCGCAGAAATAAAAACCGTACTAATAATCAGTGTAAAAGTTAGATAATCTTTATTTGTAGCAAATACTACATCTGTAAAAAAAGTAACTATTGCAACTATTATTAGCACGATATTAAATGGATTTATAAAGGCCTCTTTCAGCCTCTTAAATGTGGTATTGTTGTTATTTATATCAATTATATTTTTGCCATATTCTTCTTGTTTCTCATCTATTATTATACAGCTAAGTCCATTTTCTGATGTATCAAGTTCATGTAAAATTTCATCATTGTTCATCTGGCTGTATTTCTTTAAATTCTGTTCAATTGCATTAATTTTATCTGTATTCATTAGCTTTAAATGTGAATTCTCCTCATATAAAATACTAATAAATATTATGGTAATTTTAACGAAATTTATTACAATTTTAAAAACAGAATGAACCCTCATTTTTTGAGAGTTCATTTTTCTTTTTATTTAACAAATTCTTTTATTTCATTAAATAGGTTTTCAACTGACATTCCATTTTCGGCTAGTAATTCTTCTGCTACGAAGTCTGTATGGAATGCTTTTGAAATTCCATAATTTTTAACTAGCATCTCATCCATGCCATAGAAAGATGCAATGTTTTGGCCATATCCACCCATTACTTCTCCATCTTCGATAGTCATAACTAATATTTTACTAATCATGGGATTTCCTCCATTTTCAATGTGCCAAAATATAAATATACAACAACTTGTACCAATATATTATATCACTATTGTCAAATTATGTCAATTCAACAACTTTTATAGCTGATTCTACTATAATTCATTTGTGATAATGTCTTAATAAATCATTTGAGAAAATGTCTTAATTT
>ENA-OPNW01000416-OPNW01000416.1-human-gut-metagenome-genome-assembly--contig:-NODE-416-length-27983-cov-5.554461_pt1 | contig 27983 bp, 21 predicted proteins | sample MGYA00241540_ERZ501777 | MGnify/ENA primary metagenome ERZ501777 (study PRJEB25962, sample SAMEA2042615) | human gut metagenome | biome: human gut; feature: human-associated habitat; material: faeces...
GCATCACCTATTACGGAGTCGGTATTACAGAAGGGACATTCGGCTGTAGGCGGCTCATCAGGGAGGTAATCCGTGATTTCGGATGGCGAGAAGATTTCGCCGCAGAAGAAACAGCCGCACTTTTCAGATTTTTCTATTTGTTCCTTGTTGCTGAAGCAGCAATCGTGAGCCTGGCGGAAGATCCTGTCTTTCTCCTCCTCTTCTTTCTGCTTTTTCTCAGCCTTCTCCAGATAACCCTTGAATCGTCTCTGAAGATAGAGCGGCACATGATAGTGAGGGGCGAAGACATACAGCGACGGAACGTGGTCGTGGTATTCGTAGCCGGGACCATCTATCACGGTATAGCTGTCGTCCGTCTCATCGTATGGCAGTTCATCCAATCCCCTTTTATCCTTGGCAGCCTGGTTTCTCTCCCAGATCCATTCGGTGGTAAGCGGAGTACCGACAACGATGGCAAGTTTTACCTCATCGCCACGATATACTTCCACGATGTCACCTTTCTGGAATCTGATCTGTTCAGCGCTTCTGCCTCTGAAGGTCTCGTCGGAATGTCGGTTGTATGCTGGCGAATCGCAGACTCCGGGATAGTAGATGCTGAAACCCGAACAGCAGTAAGACTGGTCTATCAGTTTTCCCTCACCGTCATACACTCTTTCAGAAAGACATTCGCGGTCGTAGTGCAACAGTCCCAGCGGAATCTCCGAGATATAATAGCAGAAGGTATCCAGCGGATAGTCGTCTTCCTCCTTCATCTTCTTGCGGTAAAGGACATCCTGGTGCATCAGACTCTCAGCCTCCTCCAGAGTTGTGGTGAAGGCTTGTGGACAATAGGTGTTCACCTTATATTTCGGATAATGTGAACGCTTTTTCTCCTCCAGCTCTTCTGTTTCTAAAACTTCGAGCTTGAAGATGGCAGGAACATCCCGATGCTGTGGATGCTCAGCCAATTGCTTGAATTCTTCGTATGTCATGGGATGGTTATTTTAAGAATTGGTGTGTCTTCTTGTATTTTGTACCATCGCAGTTGGTGATGTCGATTTCCAGGACCAATCCTTCCATCTGAAAGTCGAGCGGGATGTTGATGGCACGTCTTTGGATATCCATTTCGTAGAAGATGCTTCCGTCCTTTTTGCAGAGCACGATGTCCAGATAGTCTGGCATATCAGGTGTAGTTCCAGGCTCTGACATTTGTGGTCGAAACTCCCCAAACGCTTCCTTCACATACTCGAATAGTCCCCGAGTATATTTCTCGATATCCACCCCTACATATCGAGTATAGGTGTATTTGATGATACATAAAGACATTTTATTTGCCATTTTTATCTGTTATAGTATTAAACATATTGATGCAAATTTCTTTTATTTCATCTTTTTTATATCTCCAATTGTCCCAATTTGGCATATAAGTCCATTTGTCGATACTTTTGTTTCTGACACCTTTAGAAAACACAAAGTTGTACTTGTTTGTTTTGTTCAATTTCTCTACAATTTCTTTTAAATACTCTTTTTGTTCATTCTCATTGGTGTTTATTTCAAAGATGATTTTATCTTTTTTTAGAGATATGTTTAAGCCAAGATAAATTTTATTCTTATGTCCAATTTTATGAAAAGTTTTGTTTCTGTTGAAATGGGCACTTGGTATGTTTTGTTTTATATCTTCTATGAGATTTTCCAAAGCACAAAATTGTTCTTGTCTTTCACTACTAATTTGTCTGACATTATTTGCTTGTTTACTAACTGATGATGGGGCTACGATTTTTTGAAAGTAGTAGTATGGATCCTCATTGCCTGCCTTTTCGAAATGTAATTCTAAGGCATAGAAATTATAGTCATCATTTGTTATTTCATTGAGAGTTTCAATGGCTTTAATATGTTCAGGGCGAAATTTTTCACTTATCCAAACAACGGTTTTTGCCTGAATATTTGCTAAATAAGTAATACATTTGCCTAAATGGTCATGATTTGTAGTACCAAGTTGGTTCTCAATGACGACAAAATCTCCAGTGATGTTATCTCGATATAATAAGTCAGCTCTAAAATCGCCGATATTATATTCTTTATCAATAAATTCCAATTCTGTGTATCCTGTGATTTCTGCGATATCATTGCTCACGTTATCAATGAATGGTGACATACATTGTTCCTCGATACGAGAAGTATTTTCATTCTTCCATATCTCTTGGGCATTAATTTGTGTTATCACATCGGCTTTCTTTTTCATATTGCTTCTTTAATATTGTTTATATATTATGCTATCTATATCCTTCTGAGAATCGTATTAGATTTAGGCGCAATAAAAATGTGACTTTATTGCACCTAAATCTTTCTATAGTTATTGAGTATTAAGTTCAATACCCAACGATTCTCTTATCTTATGCCTCCTACTTCGTATAGACGCTTCAGGACATTTTCTTTTGTCCATTCACCATCCTCATTATAATCCGTGTCTTGAAATTCTGATAATTGTTTGTCGATAAACAATTTAATTTCACTATCAGAAACCTTACCTTTCATTTTTTTTAGGCAATCTATCATTAGAGAATATTTATTCTGAAGATTCCAGCCTGGGACTATTTCGTCAGTAAACGCTTCCTCTATACAAGGTGTTTCAAAGACTTTATCATACTCACCATTTTCAATAAGACCGTCTTTAAGGCATGTAACACCAGCTTTCAATTCATCTCGATAGACGTGTGTTCCTTTATCTTCACTATAGTTGGACATTATAGCTTCTGCTTCTATGAAGTTCTTTTCCTTTACAAGACTTTCTACCTTGTTACATATAGCAACAGGGTCATTCTTTAAGTCTGGTCCTGTACCACCACCAAATAAGAGTACACACACTATTACTAAGACGGCTAACACTCCAATTCCAATAGCAATTTTTTTACCTTTTTTCTTGCTGTTCTCTCTCTTTCCCTCATACTCGTCTATGAGTTCTTGAGCTTGCTGGTCATTAGGCAATGCTACCTTAACTTTTGCAATAACTTGTTGCAATTTCTTTCTCCATGCTGGTGTTACGGGGTCATTACCATCTAGCATGATAGAATCTGCTTTGCTATTGCCAATACAGAGAGTCAGAAATTCAATTAAATCTTCTCTGGTGTTTGGAATAGGGAAATTTTGAATGAGCTGGGCGGTTCTGTCATTCAACTGGCGTTTTACCTGATAACCACGGGTTCTTATCGTACTTTCGTCTTTGTTATCCACATTCGCTGTTAGCTCTGCATACTGAGCTTGAATTTCGTCAATTTTCTGCATCAGCAATCGAGTGGATGAATTGGCTTCCACATTCGTGAACTCATATCCACATTCTGGACATTTTGCAGCCATGGAAGGAACGATAGCACCACAAGCTGGGCACTTGCGTACATCACCATATTTCTCAGACTTTGGTGCGGAAGGTTGAGCTGATTTTGCTTTTTCCATCTCCAGTTGATACTGTTGGTTCGCTTTTGCTTCCTTCTTCTTGAGTTCCACAAGACGGGCATCCAACACCATTTCGAATTCGTCAAGGTCAATGCCTATGGCCTCGGCTTTCTTAAAGAGAATCTGTTTCTCCTTTTCTGTGAGCACACCATCTGCCAATGCTGCAGTGATGAGTGCTTCTAACTTCTCGTTGTACATAGTAAAAATAATTTTATTTGTTCACTTGTTTTGCTATTTTACAAGATTAATAACTTGATTGATATTGTCAATCATATCATCAAGCGTATTTTCTATATTTTTAGTAACGGTATTTAAATCGTTATAATAGAAAACTCCAAAGGAATTGTATCGGGGCTTATCTTCTGATTCCACTTTCTTAGGGGGAACCATAGTCGCAAGTTTAGCTCCTCTAATGATCCTATCAGTCTCTTCATTCCAATTCTTTGTATCATCTTTTTTGGAATATTTTGGCTTTTTCGAAAGCATATCTAAAAAACCGGCTCTCAAAGGATGGTTACCTTGCTGTTGGAGCACAAAGATACCCTTTTGGGGAATAAGATACTTCAATTCAAGGAGGGCTTCACCATGGTAGTAGCTAACTCTCATAAATAATTTGTCTTTATTTTCAGTACCATTTTCTCCCCAGATTTCTTGATCAGAAGTGACGATTATTGGCTGAAAATCTTTACCAAACTTCTTTTCTAGTTTCTTGGTTAATTGCAAGGCACATTGGTGCATAACAAGTTTCTGCCATATATCTTTACAGCGCAGGGGGGAAGAATCCATTTTTTTAAGAATTTCCCAATTGTCAGTATATTTAATTTGTTCCAAGTTGTTGTTGATATAGGTGTAGAAAGCATCAATAAACTCACAATAATTGTTCAAAAGTCCTTTGTAAAACTTATCTTTGACAAGATCCAGATTGTCGTGTAGGGTTTTAGAGTAATCTGCATATGTCACAATTATCCATCCAGATTGTTTGACAGCTTCTTTGTCTAAGAAATCTTCAGCTAATGTGAGTAAGATATACTTTGTCTTTGGAAGTTTTGCGTTTCCTTTCCAATTCTCAAACTTTGCAGTATTGAGACTTTTTAACTTCAACTCTACTTTACATTGTGCTTTGTCTGCCTCTTCGTTAAGAGCGTCAACTTTCTTTTGATAATTTTCAAGCTGAGCCTTATAAGCTATGCTCTTGAATTTATTCTCTAGAACCAGACGGATTCTTCCCGTTTTTGATTCCTTATCGTTGATTATTTTCTCGCAAATACTAAAATCAAAATTCTTGTATTCGCGTTTGATTTCCATACAATCTGTATTATAATCAAAAGTATCTTCTCCTAACCAGGTAGAAAGAATCTTTTTGAAAAGGGGTTGCGTATTCTTATCTTCTGCTAACCATGCCAAAAAATTGCTATGAAACAACTCTTTGGATGATAAGGATAGATGGAAGATAGGATTGTTTTTTAATTTTTCTACAAATGTATCCATAATTTCTGTTTTTATATAAATGGTCATTAGTGTCCCGTTAAAATCGGGACACTAATGATAATTAATGGTTTAATATTTCTAATTATTATCTGAAGATATCATTATTCGACTTAATCGTCATAATCATATTGTGATTTTAAAGCAGAGAAGTCACGGTTCCTTTTCTTAAATTCCTTTTTAAGTGTTTTGTAGCAAGAAGTATCTTGCCAAGTCATTTCATTATCAATCTTTCCCATATAGGTGGTGCCCACTTCTTCTGCATTATCAAGGTCATCCGCTTTTATGTATGCCTTTATCAAAGCTAAATATGCACCATCAAAATCTGTTATTGTAACAAACTTGTGATCGCTACCTTCTACTACTGCAAAAGAAAGAGTTGTTAATTTTGATTTTGCACCTTTGAAGTTGCCATCATTTATCATATCCACAACTTGCTCAGTTGTTGCTTCAACCTCTTTTAGGGCATTATTGTAAGCTCTGTCAGGAGAAAGCAAATTATAAACAGTAAAACCAAAAACAGCAAGACCAATAAATCCTACAACAATTATTACAATCTGCTTATTTCTTCTTATTAAATCCAACCAGAATCTCTTTTTTGCATCTACCTTTGCTGCTTCTGATTCAGCCTCAACCTCATCAAGCAAACGCTGTATCTTAGGATTGTTACCATAGTACATTCTTGCTTTGCGAACATAGCGCTCCACCTCAGCTTTGCTCTTATCAACATCTTCTCCAGACTTGAAGTTTACCAAAGCAGACTCAAGATGCTCGATAATCTCCTCCAATTCCTTACTTGCCTCAGGGGTGATGTTGCCACCACAGTTAGGACACTTGTCGGTCAGTTCTGGAATAGAGCTACCGCAGTAAGGGCAGGTCTTGCCACGACGCTTGTTCACAGCAGCTGCTACTGCCTGATCAGCCTTCTGCTGCTGTGCATCGATGTACAAATCTACCTCGTCAACATTCAATCCCAGAGCCTGTGCCTTGTTCAAAAGAACCTGACGCTCCTTGGCAGAGATGATGCCGTCGGTAAGGTACTCTTTGATGAGGTCATCAAGCTCCTGTGGAATTGCACCTTCCTTCTTAGCAGGCTTAGCTGCCTGAGGAGCCTGTGCTTCCATTTCTTTCTTGCGCTTAGCAAGACGACCCTCAAGTACCAGTTCAAACTCGTCGCGGTCGATGCCCATAGCCTCGGCCTTCTTGAAGAGAAGATTCTTCTCTTTGTCAGTCAATACACCATCAGCCAAAGCTGCAGTGATAAGTGATTCAATTTGTTCGTTATACATCGTAGGAAATTCTATTTGTTATTATTTTCAGTTATATGTATTAATTATGCTTCTCGTAGAATCTTGCCTCAAGCACCATTTCTACCTCATCAGGATCTTCTCCCTCCTTGACAGCACGGCGTAAGACAATCTCCTTCTTTTTGTCTGTCAGCTCATCGCTTTCTGCTACAGAATTGATGAGCTCCTCAAGACCATCAGAGAATAGGTTGCCAGGAGACTTCTGTATTGTTGGAATCTCTTCGGTTTCGTCCTGGATATCCTTGGTTTCGTCCTCTAACTCCTCAGTTTCTTCCTCTACAATAGGTGTCTCTATGTCTTGATCCTGTTCTGGCATCTGAGGAGCAGAATTGTCTTCTTCGTCCACTTCGGTAAGTGATGGAACAGGTGTCCCATAGAAATCCAACTTGTCTGCAGGCATCTTACGAAGACGAACTTCTGTATCGTCAACATCTTTTAGAAGCTCGGCATAGTAAAAATATAAGTCTTCTGGTACATACAGAGTCTTAATGCAGTCACACAGACTTTCTATATCTGTGAGCTTGTTGGTGTAGATATACACATCAGGTGCGTATTCGTCATCATTGAGAGTGCCGATCTCTTCAACAGTGTAAGGTACATATACCTCTCTAATGCTCTTGCTTGAGGCAAATTCATCACCCACAATTTTTACTCCTACAGGAATGACAAGTGTCTCAATCTTGCAATTTTCACCAATGAAATTATCTGGAATTTCTTCCAACAGATGAACCTTGGACAAATCCAATTCTTCGATATTCTTACATTTATAGGTTGTGCTTTGGAGCGACTTTAGGGTACTTGGAAATGTTATCTTGCGGAGGTTGGTGCATCTATCGAACACTTCACTATCTATTATTTCTACTCCTTCAGGAAAGTTTATTTCTTGAAGTCTCTTACAATTTTCAAACAGACAGTCTGGAATTTCCTTCAATAATTTAACCTTTGAGAAATCTACCTCTTCAAGATAGTCCTCATGTCCATGCTCACTGAAAAAACATCCATCAATTTCTCTAAGGGTTGAAGGGAAGACAACTTTTCTAATTTTCTTATAACCCTCCAAGGCATCTTCGCCGAGAGTGGTATGTCCCTCGTTGATGGTTAAAACGCCATTTTTAAAAGTGCCTAACTGGATTCGTATATCATCGTCATCATCTGATAACTTTGTTAATGGATAATCCCAATTGTCATCATCATCGTCATCATCATAGTTGGATTGATTCAGCTTTGCTTCCTGGATGTTCTTTCTTACCTCTTCGCGAGCCTCTTGGAAACTCTTTTTGGCTTCGTTTGAAACTTCTTCCAGGCTTTCACCTACTGTCTTTGCGATATCACCGACTAATTTTTTGAATAATCCCATATTATCAAAAATTTAATGTTCTTACTTTTGTTTGTATTATAGCTGCCGGGAAATTACATCCCCGGCATAGTAGGAGGCATTCCCGGCATCTGTGGGGCGGTGCCTTGGAACAATGGAGCGAGTTCTGCTACATTGCCGGCAAACTCCCACTGCGCCATGCCATTCTTCCAAACGTATGACTGCTGGGTGAGCTGACCCTGCTGAACGAGCTGCTGGAGCTTGTTCCAATCGCATGGACCATACTGCTGGCCATTGATGCCAATATAATACTGTACCTGAGGAATAGCAGCACCCATTCCCGGCATCTGAGGTGCACCACCCATGCCTTTCTGACCTGGCATCTGAGGAGCTCCGCCCATCTGACCCATGTTGTTCATACCACCCATAGTCTGCTGGCGGAAGGCATTGATGCCATTATCTGTGGCATTGTTGAGAACACCAGCATTGAGGTTTGCCTGATGAGCACCCATAAAGGTCTGCTCTGTCTGGAGACGAGAAGCACGCTGCATCTCCTCACGCTGAATACGCATGGTTTCACGTTGGTTCTCCAAGTTCATGCGCTGCAACTCCTCCTGACCGCCAAGGTCGAGTTCCTGCTTTCTGCCCATGGCATCGAGATTCAGCTCAGACTGCTTCTTGAGCATATCCTGCTGAAGGTCGTTGTTGAGGTTGAAGTTGGAAATCTGGGCATTATGCTGAGCCATCATACGCTCCTTCTCCAGGTCGGCAGTGAGGGCTTTGAGTTCACGGTAACCACGGCTCTCCTTATCTACGTTGATGCCTGTGATGTCGAGACTGCGGATGGTGATGCCGAAAAGCTTTTCCACCTGTGGAGTAACACGCTGCTGGATGAGTTCGCTAATCTCAAAAATCTTGCGCTCAATCTGAACTACAGGAATCTGAGCGTCAGAAGGGGCATTGCTAACTACACTCTTGATGAACTTGGTGAGCTGGCCACGAAGCTTGTTCTTGAAAGTCTCGTCGCTGTAACCCTCATTGCGGTTCACACTATGGAAGAGATCCATGTCCTCGATAGCATATACTACGGCACCATGTACAGATACTGGTACGCCATAATCTTGCAGACGTGGGTCGAAGACATCAAAATAAGGGATGGCGAAGTTCAGCTGACTTCCCTTGCTCAGGTTGCTGAGGTTGGTCAGGTTGTTCTGTTCCACTCTTCTCGCTGCTTCCTCGGCAGCCTGTCTTTTCTCTTCTTCTACTTCCTTAGAAGATTTAAAACCAAAAAATCCCATATGTTTCAGTTTTTATGATTGTTATTATTTTTGTTATTTACTATAGAATCCCTTTGTAGGGGACAGATTATTTTGTTGTATAGATTCGCTTCGTCTTGCCCTGGGCATCTACTTCTATGAAGGTGTCTGCTCCATATTGGCGGTTTGCGTCGTGATAGTTGAATGAATATCCCGTTTCGTAATTGCCGTCGATGGTAGGTCGGCTTACCTGGTCGATGCTATCCAGCATTTCCGGTTTCAAGCCCAGCTGCTGGTACAGATGCTGCTCTACCATGTTTCGGATAGCATTGAGATTCTCATCCACATAACCACGAATCTGGTCGATGAGAGACTGGTTGCTCTTATCCTTCTGCAGCAGGCGCTGTCGCATGGTCTTCTTGAGCGGAGAGCCGTCGGCCTTGATTGGAGCTGGTGGCATCGCATCATTCTGCAGTGCAGATTCTACCACATATTCTCTGCGACGGACATGGAGCATCGGGTTGCCGTAGAGACAGAACATCAGGGCGGTGCTCATAGAGAAACAGTCATCCTCTACATGTCGGCACATGTTGAAGTAATCGCACTTAGCCTGGAGCATCGCCTTTCCGCCCGTCATACTCTTGAACTGATAGAGCGGATAGAGGCGCATCAGCACCTCGCTGCCTGTGCCCGGATTCAACAGAAGTTGGCGGGCTTCATCCGTTTCCTCATTAGAGAACATCGGAACAGGAATGAGCGAACCGGTATAGAGCAATACGCCACCTCCGTAAAGGGCGCTGAGCAACATGGAGTCGTTTCGTTTGTAACCGGCATATCGGGCTCCGAAACAAGCCACGGTATTGAAGACTCTTGCCCTGCCTTGGTTGAGGAGCGAAGGATTGAATGCTTCATCCTCACTATAGAATCCGCACATACCCTCTGCATCGGCACCATGAAGATTGAACATCAGCATATCTGCCTTGTCCAGAGACTTGCAATAGATGCTGAGGCTTTCCGAATCTTCGGTCAGCAGCTTCGGACTGATATACATTCCGTTGCGGATCAGCTCAGGATCGTCGGTATTGTAAAGAAGCGGCAGGTGCTGGGTCATCGTGCAGCTGGCTGGAATCCAGTCGCGGTTGCTGATCATCAGAACATTGCCAACAGGAATACCGCCGCCATACATTCCACTGATGTTGAAGTAGGCACCGATGTCGCTTCGGATATCCGTATCGAGCTGACCGTCTTCCAAAGGCAGACGAGCCACATTGTTGCGGGCGCAACCTACGGTGAAGTCTGAATCGCGACTATCCAGCAAATCTACGATATAGGTGCCTTCGAAGGCATAGCAGGTATCTGTAGGGATTCGCTCGCCGCCATACGGCCATGGGTCTTCGACGCGAGGGATAGGAATCACATCGTCACCTCCTATTATAAATAGGTGTAGGTCGGGACCAGCTGTCAGGTTGTTGTCTGCGATGCAGCGGGATACTGCTTCATTGCATTCTATCCAGGATGGAGTTTCGTGGGTGGAATCCAGTCCATATTGCGAGATGTCGAGAAATGTCCAGTACATCTGCTGGTCGTAGGCATTCTGTATGAAGTCGTTGAAGACATCATATACATCCTGGATGGAGCAACCGTATTTTCTAGCCAGTGCATTGCCATCTGTCAGGATGATGCCGTAGTGGTCTTCCAAGGGGTCGGGCTGGTCGATTGGTTCATCGGCTGTTCTTGCTTCTGATGCCATCTGCACGGCTTCCGGCTGTGGAGCCGCCTTGCTTTGTCCCGGCATAGGAGGAACTGGGGCTGCTCCCGGCATAGGAGGAACCGATGAGGCTCCCGGCATAGGGGGAGGAGTTGTACTGCCCGGCATACTTGCCATTTGAGGCTGCTGACTGATCGCATTGACGCTTCCCAGTCCCATATTGTTGGCTGCCTGCAGAGGATTGAAGCCTCTCATCTGATTGAGCTTCACGTTCTGGGCATTAAACTTTGGCATCGGAGGAGGTGTAGGCATCTGTGGTGGTACAGCCATCTTGCTCTTCTCCTTCGGGATGAATTCCGAAAGGGTTGTGTCGCAATAGAACTGATACCATTCTTCTGGCTGAGGCTTATCCTCCAACATCTCCTTTACGGCATACCATAGGGCACTTAGCGGTTCACTCATTCCGTTTTGCACGGCCTGGTCGAGATACTGGATGGTCTGCTGCCTGTAGTAATCCTGCTTTCCATTCTTGTGGTAGTCGGCAAGATTATCAAGAGCCATCAGTAGGGCGATGTCGCCTTGCGGACAACCGAAACCGCCCATTCTTGGCAGAAGCACGGTGGCATTGTCGATATTGCCGGTCTTGATGAACGCTACATGAGTCCAGAAGAGTTGCCAGTAGTTATCGGTACGGGAACCGAAGAAGGCAAGGGCGCACTTGTCGGGGTACATCGAGGCAAGCAACAGATGATAGTAGAACTGGATGTTGTTATCATTCGTCATCACACGTGACAACTGCTCCAGACTGTTGAACTTGCGTTTCAGAATGTCGGTATGGTTGGTCTGGATGGCATTGAAGACCTCGGTCAGAATCTGCTCTGCCAGGAATTCGTTACCCTTGCTGCCTTGCAGGATATGGATGTTCTGACGTACCTGATCTATGATCTGGTTGGCTCTTAGGGGAGCAATATGCCATTGGATGCTCAACTGGTTGAGTTCTGCCAACTTCTGATTATCCAACTTGCCATCCTCCAGTCGTTCCTGCACAGCCTGCAGAAAGAGAGTCTCATTCTGCTGATAGATCTCAGTCTGAGTCTTCTGTGCCTCATATACAGTCTGGTTGTTAACCGTACTGTTGTTGGTGGTATGGGTCGTTGTTGAGGTGTTATAGTTGTTTTGCGTATTGTGGGAGTCGGAATGGATTCCGCCTACCACAGCCGCATCACCATCAAGTTTAATATCGCTCATAGTCTGATTACTTTATATGTTTAGACTTCTTGTTGCATTTTCTGGAGAGGGCTTACCATTGGAAAGGTGCGCCACAGTCTGGACAGTTTGGAGTGCCTGGTGCAATGTGGATGGTGTGTCCACAGTTGTAGCACTGACATTCTATCAAATCCTGTTGTGGAACCTCCTGCTGAGGAGCTACCTGTTGTGGAGCGGCTTGGCTTCCTGCAGTATTTCCACCGAGTCCGCCATTGAAGGCGTTCAGATTGTTGGCGGCAGCAGTGCTTACTTGCGAGATGTTGTTCATAGCCACATCCTGGGTATGATCTACTCGCTCCTGCTGGCGTCGGCTTTCCTCTTCCAGTTGGTTGATGCGCTGTTGCTGCTGGTTTTGCTGGGCGCCGCTGATGCCGGTAGCTGTATCTTTTATCATGCCGGCCATCTTCATCATGGCTTCCATCTGAGCATTGCTGTTCTGCTGTTGCATCTGTAGCATCTGCTGCATCATCGCTTCCTTTTCTGCTGCAGTCTGTCGCAGGTTTTCGGCTTCCTTCTCGCCGTTATAGGCGTTTGCCATAGCTACCTGTGCATCTCCGGTGAGGTGGGAGAGTTGTGCGGCACGAATCTGTTCGGCGGTCATATTGGCGAAATGGTTGTCACGATTCATCTGCTCATTGCTCTGAATGGTGGCTACGTTTTCTTCGTGCTGATATTTCTGCTGGTCGAGCTGTGCCTGCATCTGAGCCATCTGCTGCAGCTTGTCCATCTGACGCTGGTGGCGGTGGGCTTCCAACTGGTCATCGTCCATTTTTTCCTGGCGGTTGCGCTCATAGGCAAGGCGGTCGTCTTCCAGTTTCTCGTTGCGTGCCAGGAGGTGGTCTTCCTTATCCAGTTCGCGTTGACGCATCATCTGCTGGAAGTCGTAATCATCCTCCTTCGCCTTGCGGTTGAAGTCGCGGTTGTATTCCTTTTCTTCCAGCATCCACTGGCGTTCACGCTCTTCATCTTCGATGCCCCAGTTGCGGCGGCGTTCCAGATCTTCACGTTCCCAGTCGTGGTCGGTTCGGGAATCATCGAGTGCCCATTCTGCCTTGAGACGGGCTGTGTCGATGTTCTGCTGGCTCTGGATGCGCATGATTTCCGTGATTTCCTCACGAGGAATCTTCTTGTGTGCAAGTTCATCTTCGAGCACTTCCATTTCTTCCTGCTTGACCAGACGGTTCTTGCGTAGGTCTTCCAGGGCTTCGAACTCCTCTTCCTGGGTCTTAGCCTGGCGGATGCGCTTCTGACTTTCGAGCATCTGGACGAATTCCTCCAACTCATCATCGTGGAGCAACTGGTCTTTGTTGATACCCTGGAGGGCATGGCGCAAATCCTCGGCATTTTGTGCTGAAGAAATCTGCTGGGAGTTGACCTCAACTTCCATTCGGTTTCGGAATTCTCCGGTGCGGTGCATGAAGTCGAGTTCCTTCTCTGTGTTATAGAGCTGGCGTTCTACCTGACGGAAACGCTCAAAGTCCTGGTTGCTGTCGGTGATATTCAGAACCTGAGTGCATTCTATGCCGAATACCTGTTGGTTGATGGTCTGGCGGATTTTCTCTTTCAGTACATTTACAGTTTCGGCAGTCAGTCCGGCAGACTCGTAGTTCTGGTTGCGGAGTTCCTGGCGCAACAGGGTTTCTATTGTACCATTGAGCAACTGCTGTAATTCTCTAGTTGTTACGCTGTTGCGGTCGGTAAGATAATTGGTAGCGAAGGTATGAATATCGCTGATGCTCATCTGGAGAGATACTCCAATCTGCACATCATGGATGCCCATCGGAATGGTGTATGGCTGGAAGGCAAGTTCGCCATTCTCGTTCATCGCTCCACCGAAAGTGAGGGTGATGAAACGGTTGCTGACGATATAGACCGACAGGATAGGAGCCTGGGTGATGCGGGCTAAGACGCGGGCATAATCCAGTTGGCGCTTCTTGGCTTTTTCTTTCTGTTCACCTTTCTTTTCGCCGAAGATGATGCGACCGAGCCAGTTGAAGCCACGGCCTACTTCTCCTACGATACCGAGCTGGCGGAAGGTAGGCTCAGCCTGGCGCTTGCGGTCTCGTTCACGCTTTTCGGCTTCAGCCATATCTTTCTCAGCCTTTTCTACCGCATTCTTGATAGCAGCCTGCTCTTCTTCTACAGACTTATAAAAGAGGTATGCACCTGCTGAGAGGGTTGAAACCAGCTCACCATTGGCAAAAATGATGGCGGTGCAACCTTCCTGAACGATGATACCTTTCAGTTTTTCTATTTCGTCGAGTTCCCGTTCGCTAATCTTGCGGGCGATTTCTCCTGGTTGGATATTCCAGATGGTTCTGCCTCTTACCACGTCAACACCATCCACAGCTTCCATACTGCGGCGGTCGCGGCTACGTTCAGCTTCTCTTTCGGCTGCAATCTGTGCCTGTTCAGCCTGCTGCTGTGCATTTCTGGCATCACGGATTTCCGACTGGCTTTCAGTAGCTTGCTGGTTAACGGCTCTTCTCTGTTCTTCTGCAATCTGGCGATTGAGTGCACCACCAGTCATGGCGTTTGCTACAGAGCGAACGGCATTGGTGAACATACCCTTGCTGGCTTGTGGAGTCTGTGGAGCCTGAGGCATTACTGGGCGCTGAGGCTGCATCGGTTTTGGGGGCATACCTGGTGCTTGAGGTCTCATAGGTTGAGGCTTCATAGGCTGTTGAGGAGCCATAGCTTTCAGTGGTTGAGGACGTTGAGGCTTGCTAACTCCTTGTGGCTGGGTTGGAGCCTGTGGTTGCAAGTCAATAGGTTGTCCACACTTCGTACAGAATTTCATTCCCGGTTGCAGCATTGCGCCGCATTTCTTGCAATATGTCATAATGGTTATTGTTTTTAAGATTAAATGACTGGTTATTGTATCAGCGCAATAAATATAGCTATTAGCAGAATCACCCAAAAGAACTTGATGAAGCATCCTATGCATCCAGTGATGCCTTCACCTAAGAGTCCTCCGAGAAATCCCAAAAGCTGTATTCCCCAGCCTAGAATGCCGAGAAGTACAAATATTCCGATTCCTATTAATATGATAAGTAGTATAGTCATATCCCCTATAAGAATAATTTCATTTACTTTATGCAATCGTTAAGAATATCAATTTACGTTGATAACTAACTCATATCTAAGTAGGTCTGCGGGGTTACCCCCGCTTTCCCCTTCAAGAACCGTGCATGCGACTTTCACCGCACACGGCTCGTGTAATTCAGTTAATTATTTCTCGTTTTAAACAATCGGATCTGTGTGCCTTTAGGCACTGCATTTGAGTGGGCGTGTACGACATAAATGTCGTTGTTTGAAGTACTCGTCATATCTTGGGTCGAACGGATTGGCTTCTGATTTTATCTTCGTATGGCGAAGTATCTGTGTTTGAGTCAATTGGTTAAGTCGGAAGACAGTTTCTTGTCCTTTCTTATCCTTACCCTTTACTCCAAATATCCACCCACGCTTTCCGTCATGATGCCAATATTTGTCCGCTATCCATTTCAATGACTTGTTGTGGTGCCTGCGTGTCGCCCACCTCTTCAATTGCAAGAAGATTATGTGGTCAAGTTTCGAGAACACCACCTTCGAGGACACATATCTAAAATAGTTTGCCCAGCCCATAATCTTCGGATTGAGCTTTCCTATCACGTCAGTCTGCTTTGCCGCTCGCATGTGGTAGATTACTTCATGCGTTGCCTCCGCAAACTTCTTTTGGCTCTTCTTGCTTGGCTTTATCAGCAGTTTGCCGTTCCCATACTTGCGTATGTTGAAGCCGAGGAAGTCGAAGCCATCTTTTATATGTGTTATCAGTGTCTTTTCCTCCGAGAGTTCCAACCCTCTTTCCCTTAGGAACACTATCAGCTCAGCCTTTATCTCCTCCAAAACCTCCTTCGACTCGCCAGTGACGATGAAGTCGTCAGCATAACGGATGAGGTTTACCTTGTTGGAGAAGGTCTTCCCATTCTCCTTTCTGTTGGAGTGCTTGGCTACCAAGTCTTCCATTCCATCGAGGGTGATGTTCGCCAATGTCGGGGAGATAATTCCGCCTTGAGGCGTTCCTTCCTCCGTGAGATGAAACACGTTCTTCTCTATGACGCCAGCCTTCAACCACTTGCGGAGCATTTTCGTGTCCATGATGACATTTCCTTGCAACCACTCATGACTGATGTGGTCGAAGCAACCCTTGATGTCGCCCTCCAAGACCCATGTGGCGGAGTATTTCTTGCTTAAGCATCTGTGTATTTGGTCTATCGCATCCGCACATGAGCGGTATTTGCGAAAGCCATACGAGTTGCCGTCTGCAAGTGTTTCCGACACGGGTTCGAGAGCCATGAGGAAGAGGGCTTGCATCGCCCTGTCCTTGATGGTGGGTATTCCTAGCGGTCGCTGCTTGCCGTTTTTCTTCGGGATGAAGACACGGCGGAGCGGCTTTGGCTTGTACCCTCTCGTTTTCAAAGAACCGATGGCATTGTAGCGTTCCACTTCAGTGAGCCAAGTCACCTTGTCAACACCTGCGGTGCTACCGCCCTTGTTTGATGTAACTTGCCTTACTGCCAAAGCCTTGGCGGAAAACGAGTTAATCAAGATGCGTTGGAGAGATTTCACCTTTCCAATGCGGTTTGCCTTTAGAGCCTCTACTATTCGGACTTGCAGCTTGCGTACCTTCTGCTCGCATGACCCCCAGGGAATGGTGCGCCATGAGTCTGGTGTGGCTGAAGATGCACACTCGGCTTTCGCCTCGCTCTCTTGTCGTTTCTTCATTTTACGCTAGTTCTACACTTCTTTTCGTAGTGAATTACCTGATGGAAGTCTGCCCACTTTCGTGTGGGATAATGTTACAATCCCTATCCCCACCATTACAGAGGGGCGTTTGCTTTCTCCATCGTCATTTACCTACAAGCCGTTCGGTCGCTCTTGCGATAGACTTACCTTTTCTTGCGAGATGAGGAGACCTATAGGCTTACCGTGTTCCGTACAAGTAACTTCGCCCGATTTAGAACCCATCTCTCCACCGGTGGAACGACATCCGTGTAGCCATTACCAAAACATAACTAACTTGTCCACTTGCCTTTTGGCATGGCTCTTCAACATCCGTGAGCCAATTCTTTGTTACGATGGTTGGTAACGATGGTTACTTTACGTTATTCTTGTCGGTCAGCCTAACAACTACATCTTGTGATGTTCAAGACTTCATCATATTGTCCCGAAGGCTTCGCACACAGTCGTTGCCAACTACGCACGCTTCGGTAGGCTACTCTTAACGGAATAAGAGGTTCTTTAGTTTCAAAGAACAATTACTTGTACGACTTCACGTCGCAATTTGGGTGCAAAGATATATAAAATAAATGAAACTGAATTGGTTCAAATTGGTTCAAATTTGCCTTGATTTGGATCAATTGGCCAAAAAATGTATTTTTTTAGTGAAAAATGCCCCCAAAAGGGACTTTTTAGCATTTCTTAAACTTTTGGGAGACGTAGTTGAAGAGGTGTGTCTTTCTCCCGCTGAAGCCTGTTTACCTCTTCCTTTCCCGATTGTACTTCTGAGCTTACACCTTATTATATATAGGGGAATGCTTGCCGCAATTCCCCTCCCTTTTCTCTTATGGAATGTGGAAGCCTACCCCCTTTAATGTCCGTTTTCATAACTGATACTGCCCCCATGAGATAGGAGACTTGTCTAGTCCTAAATGGAGTTTCAGGAAACATAAATCCCCTATCTGCAAACTTCAACAGGTTGGGGATTTATGTTTTATATTATCTTCTTGTTTTACTAAAAACGTCGGAATGTGTGCCTGTAGTAAGCATGAGGAGTGTTAACTCCTCATCATTCTGTTCCCATACCAGCAGCCAGTCTGGATTTATATGAGCCTCCCATTCGCCTTCGTGGTTTCCGTGAAGAATATGTGGCTTGTATTCTTTCGGCAGGCATCCTTTTTCTGCCAGAATGGCTATGGCTTTTCGTAGGTCTTCTATGGGATAGCCGCGCTTTTTGCAAAGCTTTAAAGCTTTGTCAAATCTCTTGGTTGTATCAAGTTTATACATTATTCTCCTAAGATAGTATCAAACATTTCATCAACAGAATTCCAATGGGTAACTCTGCCTTTCTCCTTGTCTTCTTCGGCAAGTTCAAGATCTGTTTTCTTTGGTTTCATGACAGAAATAGAACTAACGCCATTCAGCATTTTGATAGCGTTCTTCAATTTTGTCAGCATTGCTGGATCTGATACTGTTACCAACAATTGAGGCTCGTTTATTGCTAATGTATTCATACTTACTCCTTTTTAAAAACATTCATCAATTTACAGCAGCAAAAATACGTTTTTTTCTCTAAACTACCAAGTAAATTAAAAGATTTTTTTTATTTTGGTATAGAGTACCCGTTTTTATGTGCTAACTTCATGGATTTACAGTCTCTTGGAGATATGATGGATAGAATGTCCGTTTTCAAAACTGAAACTGCCCCCATGAGATAGGGGGCAGGTCGGTGAAAAACGTTGAAAAATCGCCTAGAAATATCTCTTCTTCATTTTCTTCAAGAAATCCTTGGTGATAGGGAAGCCGGAGGCATCACCTATTACGGAGTCGGTATAACAGAAGGGACATTCAGCTGTAGGTGGCTCATCAGGGAGGTAATTTTAAGAATTTGTGAAAGTCAATCGTAATCCATCGGCTACCCCCCTCAGCGTCAGGAAATCACCCATTCCAGAGTATTCACCTCGTCTTTGACAGAGAAGTTCAAGCCCACCTTTACAATTTCCTTATTCTTCAAGGCAAAGGCTTGGGCATAATGCTTGGCATTGATTTGGTCTAATGCCTCTTGCGCACTCTTATTGAATTTCAGTTCCATCACATAGATGGTGTCGGCAGTCTCCATCGTGATGTCGATTCTCCCTTTAGCCGTGTGCTGCTCCACAATAATATTGTAGTCAGTAAGCAAGGCAAAGATGATATAAAACATCTGCTGGTAATGTCCCTCGTAATCCGTATTGGCACAATAAGGCACCGTCGCCAAGAAGTCTGCCAAGAGTTGTAACGCCCCTTCCATATCCTTGTCTTCCAGATAGGTGGAAATATCAGCTATCACAACCCTACCCGTATCTATTCCCGATCCAAGGTAGCCCGGCAACAAACTGTCGAACAGTCCCACCTCAATCTCCTTGTTAGGAAAGTCGAGCGTATAAACATCTATCTTCTTTTCGTAGTCCTTGATGGTGAGATAGCCACTCTGATACAGCAGAGGAGTGAGCGAAGTTATTCTTTCCGTTGCAGCGTCAAAGGAGGAAGCCTTAGCCCTCACCCGCCCCAACTGCGATGGCAACACATGAAACTCCCTCATTTTTTCAATCAGATAAGTAGGTGTACCGGATTCAAACCAATAAGCCTTCAGCTTGCCATCAGCAAAGCAATTGAGCAAGCTGTAAGGATTGAAGACATCAGGCGATGGCCAAGTGAAGTGATAACCATCATAATGGTCTTTGAGTTCCTGGATAGTCTCCTCCCTGCTCAGTTCCAGATGCTCGGCAAGAGCATCGATGTCATCACTCATCTGGGTCAACAGTTCCTCCTTGGTGATGCCACAGATGCCGGCATAAGGCTCGTCCATGCTCACATTCTTGATGTTGTTCAGCTCGCTGAAGATGCTGAGCTGCGAAAACTTCGTGATGCCCGTCATAAAGACAAATCGAAGCATAGACTCGCTTCCCTTCAGAGGACTATAGAAGTTGCGCATTGTGTTACGGAGCTCATCAAGTTTTTCCTTTTCATGCGCCACATCCAGCAGCGGAGCGTCATATTCATCAATGAGCACCACCACCTGCTTGCCTGTCTTATGATAAACTGCATTTATCAAATCGTCAAGTCGAATATTAACATCTATTCTATTGCTCTTGCAATCGAACCTAGCCTCTTGCTTTTCAATAATATCCAACAAATAACGATTCTGCTGCTCCTTCTCCATATGCTTACCCTTGCTCAGGTCGAAGTGCAGCACGGGATACTCGTTCCACTCCTTCTCCAGCTTCTCGATGGCAAGCCCCTCAAAGAGTTCCTTCTTTCCTTCGAAATAACTTTGGAAGGTGGAAACCAGCAGCGACTTGCCGAAACGGCGTGGGCGACTCAAGAAGAAATACGTTCCATCCGTATGAGTCATACGATAGACATATTCCGTCTTATCTATATAGAACTTATCCTCCTTGCGGATCCGTTCAAATGTCTGAATTCCTATAGGATATAATTTTCTTGCCATAATCAAACGCTGTCTAATGAAATTTATTTCAGTTTGTCTTGTCTCAAAAAGTCAGGCTGTCCAGACTTTAAACAGATTAATTCACAATTATACTTTCTACGGAAATCAACTTTCGCTCTTTCAACCACAGACCTTCCTGTGTTTGCAGGAATTTTATTTGCAACAATCCTAGCTTTCGTCCATTTCGCTCTGTTCTGAACAAACAAGGGATAGGACAATGTTGCATCAAGCAGTTTTACGGCATGAGCCACATCAGAACCTTTCAGTTCAACAAATACACATACTTTTTCATCCGTGCAGGTTGTTGCTACAACAAGCTTGTCACACTTGTCCTTGTCAGCACCTTTTATAATGTTACCATCTACTTGATAAGCCACACAGTCCATCGGAGGAACGAAGTTCAGCAAATAAACTGTCGAACGCTCCTTCAGACTGATTTTCGAACATTTTCTAACTTCCTTTTCAGCCAGATAACCTGCCAAAAAACTATTATTCATTCCCATATATCATCTCATCAAGTTCAGAAGATAATTCTGATATTTCATCAGAAAGAGAATCAAGATAATCACCCATGATAAAATGGTATTCATCATCCACGATATTCTCCATTTTTCCTTCATCTGTCATGCAGTATGCCGAATACCATGAAATCGGGATTGCATATTCCAGCATTTCTTTTATTTTCTCATCAAGCTTCTTTTCCTTAGCCAGCTTCTTTTCCTTAGCCAGTGCCACCTTCATCAGCACATTCAGAGAAGTCAGCACATACGGACTATGGGTGGTCATAACCACATAGCTATTTGCCCCCGACCGCTCATAAGCCTTCTTGATATTCTTCACAATCTCCTTCACCATCGCAAACTGCGACTTCGGAAACAGATTTTCTTCCAGCTCCTCAATATACAGCTGGGCGAATTTATATCTATACATCTTAGTTCCCTTAATCACATCATCCGCGCTGATTTCTTTATTCTCATTATCCAGCACAATCTTTGCCACCAAACTCGTTAAATCAGTAAGGCTCGACTTCGGAATCTTCCCCACCTGTCCGGTAACATAATCCACAAGCACAGCCAAAGGCAACGCCGACTGTATACCACTTGAAGCATAAACAGGCGCTATCGTTCTACCCACCTGCTCAAGCACGATTCTGTCAGAATCCGTAACCTTATCATAATAATATTTCATATTATCATCAAATGGATTTCTCAGCGGATGCTTGATATCATATTCCTTCTTCGCCTCCTGATATTCCAGAAGATAATTAAAAATCGAATCATAGTCAGATGAGCGATAAACCTTATCAATGTTCTGAATAGCCGAAACCAGATTGCGTTCCGAAGGAATAAAACTCAGTTTTGCATTATAGCGCTCAGTTTTGAAATTCGCTTTCTTTCTGATTTTCACATTCGCCTTCACGCCATCCATCTCGATGGTAAGGCAATCACCAGCATAAAAGATATAAGAATCAGCAGCAAAGAAAGCATCATCGAAACGATGAAACTTCTTCAGCTCTTTCAGGAATCGGCCATAATGGGTATATTTCTTCAGCAGATTCTCGCCATCAAGCATGATTCGCTTTTCTATCCAGCGACAGAAGCACAATATTTTCATAAAGGTACTTTTTCCCGAAGACTGTTTACCCACAATAAGCATTACGGCAGACAAAGCGATGTCTCCCGTATCAACAATTGGGCCTATATTTTTAATTCTTACCTTAGGCATATCTATAATAATGAATGTTCAATTGCAAAGTTAAGCAATTAAACTCAGAAATGCCCTTCTTGGCTTATCTTTTTATATATTTTTACACATTCTCCAATCATATAACTTTCCCCATGCTGCCACGCCCCATCCACCACCCCCACAAACGCAAAAATCCCGACCCAGAGATTCCATAGAATCTCCGAGCCGGGAATATCTTGTATTTATAGAGAGAGGATTAAATTTCCACTTCCGTCCCCCTGGTGTGCAGGATAACATCCAGGATAAGATGGAACACAATCCATACAGCGATGTCGATGCCCAGGATATACGTGATATTCACGTGGCCGATCATCAGGAAGTTGAGCAGGATGAACATCAGCGAGAGAACGCAGATAATCACCATTACCTGTCTCACCCTCAGTCCGCATCTCAGCAGCTTATGATGGATGTGGCTCTTGTCGGGCAAGAACGGATTCTGCCTGTTTCTCAGTCTGTGGCCCACCACTCTCACCACGTCGAGCAACGGCACCAGCATGGTGGTAAACGCCAGCACCATGTTATAGTCGCTCACGGCACGGGGATGCACATCCACCGTACTCAGGTGAATCATCAGGAAACTGATGATATATCCCAGCGACAGCGAACCCGAATCGCCCATAAAGAGCTTCCTGCCCCTCATGGCATTTCCAAACACGTTGTAGAACCAGAAAGGGATAATCACACCCAGTGCCGAGATACAGAGCAGGGCATAGGAGTACTGTCCCAGCCAGATATGCAGCCCCGCCAGAGCCACCAGCGAGATGGCACAGAGCCCCGAAGCCAGACCGTCGATGCCGTCAATCAGGTTGATGGCATTGGTAACATACACCACGATGAGCATGGTAAACGGCATGCCGAACCATGGTGAAACCTGATAGATTCCGAAGAGTCCGTCGAGCGACTTGATCCATACACCCGAAGCCACGAGCAGGCTCGCCGCCAATATCTGCACAATGAACTTCTTCTTGTACCCCACTCCAATCAGGTCGTCGGCGAGTCCCACCAGGAACAGCATCATGCTACCCACCAGCAGTGCCAAAAACTCATAAGGCACCTCCCCGTGCAGCGACCCGCTGTTCAGCCCCATCAGGTGATGCACCAGCACCAGACCACCCATGGTAATCAGCATCACGGGGAAGAACGACAGTCCGCCCAGCCTTGGTATCGGCGCATGATGCACCTTCCTCTTGTCAGGCATGTCAAACAATCTCTTCTTATGAGAGATGAGCAGAATGTTAGGCAACACGATATTGGCGATGATCATCGCCACGATAAAGGCACCCAGCAAATAAAAATGAATTGGCAGAATCATATATCTATACTTATAATTAACGTTGAAAGAGTAATTACTTATTATCTTCTCAATAATTTCTTATAAATCAAAGTTCTTAGAGAATTTGGAATGATACGTGCGATAAATCTGATACACACATTCTTTACGAAACGTGGGAAAGAGATAAATCCCATTTTCAGAATACGATACTGCGTGATAGCCTCGTCACAGGCATATTTCCATCCACCTCTTCGCTTGAATGTTTCCGGATCATACCTGAACCAGAGAAGACTTTCCTGCATATTATAGACCTTACATCCAGCCATCAGCATCTTAATCCAGAGGAAGTAATCCTCAGGGAAATATTGAGTTTGATAACCATCCACCTTTAGCACTTCCGACTTCCGGTACATCACAGTAGGATGATTCACCGGACACCGCTTCTTAGCGTATTCCATCACCTCCTTAGGATGTTCTGGTACCTTTCTCACACTCTCTACATGATAAATATCAGTGATGAATTCATCAATCCAAGATCCAACCATACCGATTTCTGGATGAGCCTGCATAAATACAAACTGCTTCTCCATACGATGCGGCTTGGCAATATCATCGGTATCCATACGGGCCACAAGCTCATGCTTGCAATAGGTCAGACCATCATTCAGTGCGAAGCCAAGTCCTCGGTTCTTTTCGAATCTTACTACATGGAGCTGAGGATACCGTACCTCATACTCCTTCACTACACTCTCCAAAGCATCTCCTAGTCTGCCATCTTCTACCAGCACCACATCATCCGATACTAGCGTCTGATTAAAGACAGAATCTAGCGAGTTCCTTAGGTACTCAGGCTTCTCCTTATAATATAAAGAGAGTAAAACTGAATAATTAACTTCCATTTTCTTCTATAAAAGATAAAATAATATAAGTTCTTTTCAATGATACCATTTCTTTATCATTGATATAACAGAAGTTGGCATCAATAAAACTGCATTTTTTGCCAACTGCTTGATTCGTTTGCTTAAAGGCATTGCATGCCAATAACTATTAATTACTCGATTTAAAGAGATATTAGCATCAGCAAGTTGTGCAAGAAGAGTATTTCTCAACTCATGATTAACAGCATAATTTCTCCCCCAACTTTGGTAAGGTAAGAAATCTGATGAAAGATGTTGTTTGCACCACACATTATCTCTTATCTTCTCAAACAACTCAACACCTTTTGAAGAAGCAAGCGACACTACAGAAATGCCTTTGTTATTCATGTCATAAGATTTACCCCAAAAGTCTCCCAAGCGAATATCACAGAATTCTAGAGTACTTCTCAGTTGACAATCATAACAAGAGTCATTTAAAACGGCATCAGAAAAGAACAAGGTATAGAAATTATCATTCACTTTAGGACTAACATAGACTGGTTTACCATCAACTAAAGCAAAAACGTTGAAGTTTCCCCAGCCTCTAACTTTACTTCTAAAATTCAAGTAGTCAAACTTTTTAAATCCAGACTGTTTCTGTATTTTTTTTAAATACTTGCTCCAGACGTTCATAGAAGGACAACCATGACAATAAATATCAATCAATACAAATTGTTCCCTACGTTTACGACATTTCAAATACTTATCTAATCCAAAGATTTGGCACGGAGTTCCAAAAATGGCATACTTACCATTCTTATCCATTTCAAGTAGTTCTTTAAAAACTGGATATGAATAGGACTGAATATATTTTGAACCTCTGAACTTTAATGTATCCTCTCGATGAGTGGCTACTGCCCCAACAGCAATATTCTTATCATAATCATATTCTACACCAACACAAGTATAACCTTCCTCTATCAATTTTTGACATAAGATATCTGCTATACCACCAGAAGTTGTTCTTTCTACTACCTGGGAATCTAATGCATGAGCAGCATAATGTTTTGCATCATCAGCTGTATATTGCGGCACATCCGTAAACTTATAACAAACTTTTTTACAAATGCCACAATTGACACATTTATCCTTATCGATATAAGGACGATAGAAACCATCCAAATTTAAATTAATGCTAATTGCTTCCTTGGGACAAACAGAAGCACAAATTTGGCAACTGGTACATTTGTGGATAAAATTCCGATCATTAATATTCATAATTAGATACCTTTTACCATTTCATCTAAAAAGCTCATTGCATCCTCACGTCTTCTCTGCAACTCATTGTTAACCTCTGAATAGTCTATATCTTTAGATAAGACATCGGCAATACCATCAAAATCTTTGATAATACGAGAAGTTAATCCATATTCATCCAACAAATTTATTAATTTGTTTCCATTATCTCGCGTTTTAACGGCAAAGTTGCTATTAGTAATAATTGACATTACACTACCATGAAAAGTATCTGTAAGAACTTCTTTTGCTGATTTAAAGTATCCCAACAATTCTACAGGATTAACATTGACATTGTAGTCACACCATTCATGATAAAAACCAGGAGAAAGTGTTTTAAGTCCTCTAATCTTTGCATATTGCTTGATACGCTTCACTTCCTCTTCGTCATTCATTCGATTATCATAAGCATAGATTAAAAGATAAGGAGAATAATTAACAGTTTTCAAGTCTTCCAACTCCTTTTTATATCCATATAAAATAACGGGATCACACACCAGCTTAGCATCAATCCCCGTCAATTCCTTTACAATATTCTGACTATTCTTGTCCCTTACAGAAACTCCCTTCATTGCAGTCAAACCACTAGCAACAAAAGGCACACAATGTTTTTGTTTTATATCCGAAACCGTTGTTGGACCAAAGCAACCTGCATAACTAAAAACAGTATCAGAAGGACAAGCATGTCCGAAGAAAACTGGTGTTGGACCAGTATGCAAAGCAAAAACTTCATCACTACCAACAATTACAGCATCTAAATTCTCACTATCAGAGTAATAAGATCCCACAATATGATGAGATGCCTTAAAACCATTTAAAGCCTTTCTTTTCTGGTAGTTAAAATACATACATTTTACCCCCTTATCTATTAGATACTTTACATAAATACCTATCGACTTAGCTGAAATGTCATATTTAGCCTTTAATTTATGACCTAAGAAATCATAGTTCTTATCAAATTGCAATGCTTTAGCCTCAATAGCATAACGCTCCCTCAGAACCTGAACAAGCGCATTCAATTGTAAAATAGCACCATGGTTATGAACATCATAGTGCGTTACTATTCCTACTTTTTTCATAATTTATGACTTTACTCTCATCCAATCATTACAAATCGGATCATTAATAAGATTTTTATTCATCCACTTTTCCGGTGCAATCACAATCTTCTTTTCATTTTGATTGAGCCAAGCTCCCCACCATGAAAAACTACTATTAGCTATGATATTGTGCTTGCATAAACTCATAAGTTGCATATCACGGAAACTCTCTTTACCTTTGTTCCAATCTACATACACTACTTTTTTGCCTTCCCATAATTGTGAAAGGTGATTCTTACACCAATTTATATCATCACTAAACACACAATAGAGATTAGGATTTACCAATTTGTTCATTTTATCTATAGCTTGAACATAATATTCAGGTGTGCACACACACATAGTAGGTATTTTTAAATAATCCCCACGACGAATATGGCAAGAAACAGAATTATAAGCTTTTAACTTACATGCTAACATTTTATTTTTCTCATCCAGAAACTCAGGAAACGTAAAGGCAGTTAATACCAGGTTTCGTATATCCCTAAAATTACCTTCATTCTGCCAATAACCATCATAATAAACAGAATCTGTTCTTTCAACTTCATTCTTATCAAAAGGGATCTGAGTAGTTCCACTCGTCATCGTTTTTCGCTTACTAAACCAATGCCGCATCACCTGCCATGTACGATAATTCCAAAAAGGAAAAGCAAGGCGAGCCAATTGCCAAAGCGAAGCCTCTTTCACCTTTATACCAAATATACGCCCAAGCTCAAAACCGTTATGAAGAGCATAACCTTTAAAGCTGCGAGTACAGCACATTATTTTCTCATCCGGGTGTGCTTTTTTTAAAGCTAAAAACATAGCATATTCAAACATTTGATTACCTAATCCACCCAATATATTTACGATTTTCATTTTTTGCTTATAATTTGCCAAGAAGAACTTTGGCTGTGATTTTATTTTTCTTCAAACCTTCTACGATGCAGAACGTCAGAAACAAGCATAACACAAAACTAAGACCGACAATAACAGCATCGCTTCCTGTAGGCAATATTTTTCTCACCCCACATACGACCCATCCATTGATGGTAATATGACAAGTATAGTAACCTAGCGATACCTTACCTATCTCACCTAGGAAACCATTCAATCTACATGCAGCATTCAAAAACTTGGGAGCCATCCCCAACAAGAACAAGATAGCCAGCAACGCAGTCACACCTCGATACGCATATTGCAACAAGGAACTCGGTATATGCGGTATGGCAGGTATCCACATTGGCAACTCGTGCATATTCCATGACCAGGCTAGCAGAGTCCAACATATCAACAACAGTCCAAGCACCACTCCATTTCCAATCTGCAACCTCGGAAAACGGTGGATACAATAGCCCATAGTATAAAACACGAAATAGTAAGCGATAAACTGAAAGCCAAACATACGGAATTCCATTCCTACCATGATGCCCAGAAGCAGCAAGCTTGATAAGGCTATCACCACCAGTTCATCAATATTTAATCTCGATGCTAACCATTGGCTGAAGATAAAGATTAAATTGATAAAAAACAACACCCATAAGAACCAGAACGAAGTATCTGGATAGAGTACCATCTTCACCACTCTTATCAAGGTATAATCACCAGATATTCCATACTTTGTAGCCGACCATGCAACATACGGCATCATCAGTTGAAGGAATCGTCTAGAGCACAGCGATTTGCCCCCCCAGACCGTCCGAAAACCTTGATTTTCT